>OHCT01000030.1_pt1 | contig 118204 bp, 108 predicted proteins | sample 1566871 | NCBI WGS metagenome assembly OHCT01 (sample SAMEA3879548, study PRJEB24766) | human gut metagenome | biome: human-associated habitat; feature: feces | place: USA | collected 1985/1987 | reverse complement strand
GAAATCGCCTTATTTTTTTATTTCTTAATTTTCCCCAGATAAAGTTACACTATCGAACGAACCAATATATTCACAAGCTTCTGCTCTGATCCTCGTCATCAGCGACTTACTGCATCAAAAGAAAAATGCAGCCCGACAGGAAATCCCCCGCCGGGCTGCATCTTTCTTTTTAAGGAGTTTTACTTACCTGCCATCTGGCGCTCCTGGGCCTCGATCATCTTTTTGACCATATAGCCGCCTACGGAACCGTTCTGTGCGGAAGTCAGGTTGCCGTTGTAGCCGTTGCTTAACGGTACTCCCAGCTCGCTTGCGACCTCCATCTTAAAGCGGTCCATTGCTTCCTTTGCCTCAGGTACGTTTGTTTTGTTTGTGTTGTTAGACATAATAAAACGCCTCCTTATAACAGATCTGCTCCTGCGGTTTTTGTTCCGCTTGAAGCTTGTTTGTTGTTACGTTGTTATTATGTGATTTTCTGAACATAATACACTAGAATGTTTTGCGTAAAATGTCAAAATATAGAAAATATCTGTCTATTCCACCACAACTACTTTTCCGATCCGCTGTTTTTCAGCTTTTACATCATCTGCATATCCCAAAGCAGCCATTCCATATACGATATGATCTACCGGAATGCCAAAATCATTTAAAATTTCACGAATGGAAGGCTCATCGCAGATTCCCTGAAGCTGATTGATCCACACAGAGCCAATCCCAAGAGAATGAGCGGCCAGAAAGATATTTTCCATAGCGCAGGCATTGTCCTCTTTTCCATGAGGATTATCCCTCTGATTGGAAGGGATGATCAAAATCTCCGGCTGGTACATATCATAATTTTCCCGGCCCAGTATCTTCCCTGCGGCCTCTGCCAGCCTCTGCACCTTTTTTCTGTTCTTTACCACGGTAAACTGCCAGGTCTGTTTTCCCATTCCGCTGGGAGCATGAAGAGCCGCCTTAAGGATCTGATCCAGATCTGTCTGCGGAATCTCCTGAACCTTAAACTTTCTTGTACTTCTTCTTGTAAGGATTGTCTGCATTGTTTCGTTCATCTTCACCGTCTCCTTTTTAAAGATTTAAATGTTCCTCCCGGTCTCCAAGGTACTGCTCAATTTTCTGCTTAAGCTCCCTGTATTCCTCCCCTTCAAGACCGGGATCCTGATCCAGTATCGCATTTACTTCCTCTGATACCTGTTTTAGAAGATTGGCATCCGTAAAGATATCTGCCAGTTTAAACTCCAGCTCCCCGCTCTGGCGTACGCCGAAGATATCTCCCGGCCCGCGAAGCTTTAAATCTTCAGAAGCAATATAAAAACCGTCATTGGAACGGTTCATAATATCCAGCCGTTCCATGGTATCCTTACCGCCGTTTCCATTCACCATAATACAGTAGGACTGGGCTTTCCCACGGCCCACGCGGCCCCGGAGCTGATGAAGCTGGGCCAGTCCGAAGCGCTCTGCATTTTCAATCATCATGACAGTGGCATTGGGGACATTCACCCCAACCTCTATGACAGTGGTAGATACCAGCACATCAATCTCTCCGGCAGCAAAGCGTTCCATGATCTTATTCTTCTCTTTTGCCTTCATTTTTCCGTGGAGATATTCAACAGAAATTGATTCAGGAAATGCTTTTTTCAGCGTTTTCGTGTAATCCACCACATTTTCCGCCTCGATCATCTCACTTGGCTCTACCATGGGACAGATCACATATGCCTGATGGCCCATTTCCACCTGCTTCTGGATAAATGCATATGCCTTTGGCCGGTAACTGATATCCACCACGCAGTTTTTAATTTCCTGCCGTCCCGCAGGCAGTTCATCGATCACGGAAATATCCAGATCCCCATAAAGGATAATTGCCAGAGTTCTTGGAATGGGGGTTGCGCTCATAACAAGTACATGGGGCGTATTTCCCTTGTTGCTTAAAAGCTCTCTCTGGCCTACACCGAACCGGTGCTGCTCATCCGTAATCACTAACGCCAGACGGTCATAGACCACCTTTTCCTGAATCAGCGCATGGGTTCCCACGATAATATCCGCCTCATGGGAAGCGATTTTTTCATAAGCCAGCCGCTTTTCCTTTGCGGTCATGGAGCCGGTAACAAGCACAGGAACTTTGTCAATTCCATTTTCCGTAAACAGCTTTTGCATGGATTCAAAATGCTGTCTGGCAAGCACCTCCGTAGGCACCATAAGAGCTCCCTGGCAGCCGTTATAAGCAGCCTGCAAAAGGGCAAGTATGGCAATAATAGTCTTTCCGGAGCCTACATCTCCCTGTATCAGCCGGTTCATCACCCGGCCTCCCGCCATATCAGAAAATACCTCTTTTAAAGTCCTCTCCTGAGCTCCTGTAAGGGCATAGGGAAGCCTTTCCCTGAGTTTTAAAACCTCCGGGCATTCCTTTAAGCCCCAGGAAGACATTTCTTTTTCCCTGTGCTCCTTCAGCCGTCTGACGCCTACAAGAAACATGAAAAATTCATCAAACACAAGGCGGCGTCTTGCAAAAAAAAGCTCCTTTTCATCAGATGGAAAATGGATATGCTCCAGCGCATAGTTAATCTCTGCCAGCTCGTATTTTCTGCGGAGAACGGCCGGCATATATTCCCGTTCCAGCCGGCGCATTTCAAGCGCCTGTTTCTGGGCCTTCACAATGGTTTTATTGCTCAGCCCCCTGGTCTGCCCGTACACCGGCTGCATGGAATGCTCCAGCGCATCATAGGCCTCTCTGGTAAAAACCTCCGGCTGTTCCATCATCAGGCGGCCCCGTTTTTTTACCACCCGCCCCCGGAATACATACATCTGGCCGCTTTTTACATTTGCCCGCATATAGGGCATATTAAACCAGGCAAGCTGCAGTGTTCCTGTCAGATCACGGATCACCGCCGATACCATCTGCACCTTTCCGGTGCGCAGAAGATCCGGCGGCTTTGAAAGCACAGAAGCCACGCTCATTACGGTCTGTTCCTTTAACTGTCCAATAGGAACAGGTTCTTCATAGGTGTCATACGCTCTCGGATAATAGGAAAGGAGGTCATCAATGGTGATGACCCCTAGCTTTTCAAACAATTTTCCTGTTTTCTCTCCAATTCCCTTTAAAGCGCTTACAGGCTGATGGCCGCTCATGATTTTTCCTGCTCAAGGGCATTTAATCCCAGGCGGATCGCGCCCATGATTCCCTGATCGTCATTTAAGCTTGCAGGAACAATGTAATTGTCAATATCATCCAGCTCTTTGGAGCAGATATAGCCGTTTACAAGCTCCTTTACCTTCCTTCGGATTAACGGGAACAGCTGCTCCTGATGCATAACGCCGCCGCCCAGGATGATCTTCTGGGGCGACAAAATCATAATATAATCTGCCAGAGCCTGAGCAATATAGAAGCTTTCAAGCTCCCATACCTCAGACTGCTCCTTTAAATCAACTGCCTTTTTTCCCCATCTGGCTTCAATGGAAGGGCCGCTGGCAAAGCCCTCAAAGCAGTTTGGATGGCTGGGGCAGACTCCTCCCTTTGTATCTTCGGGATGGCGGTTTAACAGGATATGGCCTCCCTCCGGATGAAGCATCCCGTGGAGAAGTCCTCCATTTACCCACACGCCTACGCCAACTCCCGTTCCGATGGTAATATAAATCACACTGTTTAAACCTTTGGCGCAGCCATAGGTCACTTCTCCCAGACAGGAGCCGTTTACGTCCGTATCAATGGCCATGGGAACCTTAAGCCCTTTTTTCAGGCTACCCAGAAGATCCTTATTTCTCCAGGCCAGCTTAGGAGTTTCCAGTATATATCCGTAGTTTTCAGAAGCAGGATCCACTCCCACCGGGCCAAAGGCTCCGATGCCAAGGGCTTCGATCTCCTTATCCTTAAAATACTCAATGATCTTTGGAATGGTTTCCTCCGGTGTTGTGGTTGGAATGGAGATCTGGTCTATAATACTCCCGTCTTCCCTTCCCAGGGCGCAGACCATCTTGGTTCCCCCTGCTTCCAGTGCTCCGATTATCATTTTGGCTTTATCCCCCTCTTATCAGTCTTTTCTGTTTCCTACAAAACGCAGAATATAGATAAACAGGTTAATGAAATCCAGATACAGCTGCAGCGCTGAGAAAACGGAAGCCTTTGCCGCCATCTCGGAATTCTGTCCATAATAAGCATAGTATGCCTGGATTTTCTTTGCGTCGTAAGCCGTAATAATTAAAAACAGGAAAATTCCCACACCGCAGACCATTGTTTCAAAAGCGCTTAAGTCAATAAACATGGCTAACAGCCAGAAGACAAACAGGAAGATCAGGCCGCCTGTCATAAAAGGACGCAGAGCGGAAAAATTGATATTTCCAAAGTATCCGATCAGTGCCATGACTCCGAAAAACATAGCTGTAATTCCAAATGCCAGCCACAGAGAAAGAAGGTCAAACATCAGAAAATACATGCTGAATACGATACCATTTACAGCAGAGTACAGGAAAAACATACTTTTCGCTGCAGTTACAGACATCTTTTCCAGTCTGGCAGACAGTGAAATTACTAAAATCAGTTCAGCCGCCAGCAGAAGGAAGTTCCACGCCGGAATCCGGATTACATAGATAAATGCTCCTGTAACATACATACTGATGGCAACGATCAATGTTATAAGCAGTCCCGCAAACATCCAGCCAAAGGTTTTAGCAGTGTATCGCCCCAGAGATTCCCCCGCCTGATTGACTGTCCTCTGTTCCATTCTGAATTCATCGTTCATACTTGCTTTTCTCCTTTCATTTCTACTCTGCAGATATCATATAATAATAAATAGGCTGACCGCCGTACTGCAGTTCGATTTCCTTATCCGGGAATTCCTCTTCGGCCTGCTTTCTGAAGGCTTCTGCATCTGCCTCGGTCACATCGCTTCCATAATAAATAGTAACCAGCTCGCTGTCCTCATTTAACATCGCCTCAAGAGCCGCCTTCGCTGCTCCTAAAACAGATGTGTCCACAGCCAGCATCCCATGATCGCCGATTGCCATAATATCGCCCTCATGGATTTTCATGCCGTCGATGGAGGTATTTCGCACCGCATAGGTAATCTGGGCTGTCTGCACCCGCTCCATCTCGGCTGTCATATTTTCCAGATTCTCCTCCGGCGTCAGATCGGGGATGAAATTCACCAGAGCCGTGATGCCCTGAGGCACGGTTTTAGAAGGAATAACGATAATCTCCTTATCCTCCGTCAGATCACGAGCCTGATTGGCCGCCATGATAATATTTTTATTGTTCGGGAGAATGAAAATGTGATTGGCATTGACCTTTTTAATGGCGTTTAACATGTCCTCCGTGCTGGGGTTCATGGTCTGTCCGCCTTCAATGAGGTAATCGGCCCCGATTCCCTTGAAAATCTCGCTTAAGCCATCGCCGCAGGATACGGTAATGAATCCATAGGGCTTCCGCTCGCCGGTTTCCTCCTCTGCAGGGTTGGGCTGGGCGGCCTGCTCCTTTGCCAGACGCTCTGAATCCTGGATCACCCGCTCCTCATGCTCTTCCCGCATATTGTCAACCTTCATACGGGAAAGGGAGCCGTAGGTAAGTCCCTTTTCAAAGGCCAATCCCGGATGATTGGTGTGAACATGGATCTTTACAATCTCATCATCTGAGACCACTACCAGAGAATCTCCGATCGAGCCCAGATACTTCTTAAGCTCATCTTCATCCTTCTGGTTATATTCCTTTTCAAGCTTAATGATAAATTCGGTACAGTAACCGAAGCGGATATCCGCTGTGTCAATATCCGTTCTGGAAGCTCCGGCAGACTGAGGGGCTTTTTCAGAAGAAGGTTTTAAAATGCCTGCGTCCTCAAAGGAGAAATCACTGCATTTTCCCGTAAGGCCGTCAAAAGCTCCCTTTACTACCTGCATCAGGCCCTGACCGCCGGAATCCACTACGCCTGCCTGCTTTAATACGGGAAGCATCTCCGGTGTCTGGCTTAAAACGTAGTCGCCCTCCTCAATGACTGCCTTTGCAAAAATTTCAATATCATCCGTCTGAGCGGCCATTTCGATGGCTTTGTCCGCCATGCCCTTGGCAACCGTAAGAATGGTGCCTTCCTTTGGCTTCATAACTGCCTTGTAGGCGGTTTCTGTACCGCGCACCATGGCATTTGCCAGAATGGTCACATCAATGGACGCTGTGCCCTGGATTTCCTTTGTAAAGCCTCTCAAAAGCTGTGACAGGATAACTCCGGAATTTCCTCTGGCGCCTCTTAAAGAGCCGGAAGAAATAGCCTTTGCCAGCTGCTCCATATCCGGGTCTTCCAGTTCTGCTACCGCTTTGGCAGCCGCCATGATCGTCATCGTCATATTCGTCCCGGTATCTCCATCCGGTACCGGAAAAACATTCAGCTCATTGATCCAGTCTTTCTTGGCCTCAAGGCCCTTTGCTCCTGCCAGAAAGGCTTTTTTTACCATCCCGGCATCAATTGTACTTATACCCACGGGTTGCTTCCTCCTAATCAATCACTCTGACACCTTCTACAAAGATATTGATCTTTTCGATCTCCATGCCGGTGAATTCTTCTACTCTGTACTTCACGCTTTCGATCAGATTGTCAGCCACTGCTGAAATGCTGACCCCATACGATACGATCACATGAAAGTCAATGGATATCCTGTTTTCTCTGATATCCACAGTGATGCCGTGTGTCAGGCTCTCTCTTTTCAGCAGCTTCACAAGACCGTCCTTCATACTTACGGCCGCCATACCCACGATACCGAAGCACTCTACTGCAATGGTTCCTGCATATAAAGCAATCACTTCCGGGCTGATCTGGATCTCGCCCATCTTATTGCTGATTCGTCCCTTCATATACACGCCTCCTGTTTTCATATTAAGGACAGTATACACTATTTCCCGAAAAAAAGAAATAAATTTTTGTTTTTTCACTTGCAAAAATTGAAAACATCTGGTATCATTACTTTTGTTGTGGATTTTTCTATTTTCTACAAGAAATCCAAGTAACGTTTAAGGAGGTGCAATAGTATGGCTAAGTGTGCAATCTGTGAAAAGGCAGCTCATTTCGGAAACAAAGTGAGCCATTCCCATAGACGGTCCAACAAGATGTGGAAAGCAAACGTAAAATCTGTTAAGGTTAAAGTAAATGGCGGAACCCAGAGAATGTACGTATGTACTTCCTGCTTACGTTCCGGCCTTGTAGAAAGAGCCTAATTAAATGCAGAGCAAAAGCTCCTGACTGTGATGGTCAGGAGCTTTTTTCTGTCTGGATCGTCTATTTAATGATACCGGTTCTGCAGCTTCCAGAAATCAGCAGCAAAACAGATTATACCCAAGCACAAGGCAGCATACCACAAAGAAAAAGGTAAATATGGTCTCGGGTATAAATAAAAGCACCGCCATCCCAAGGCCGAAACAGAACAGCATCAGTCCGCATATCCTTTTCATATCAAAACGCTCCCTTCTCTTTATCTTATGCAGAAGCGTTCCTTCCCATTCCCCCGAAGCTTTCATATGCCCTCTCCGAGATAGCAAAAGGCCCTGCAGACGCAGGGCCGTAATAATGTCATATTCCTGTTTTAATCCCGTTTGTCATATTCAGCCGCAACATCCTGAGCCGCTGCGCGGGTTTCCTCCGATACAGCCGGTTTTCCGCCCATAAAACGGTTAATCAGGTCGGGAGCCATATCGATCGCCTTTGTGATGGCATCCTGGTTTTTGATGTTTACCACCTTTGTGACTCCGTTTTGTATCACCAGAACGGCGCTGGGACTCATCTTGGCGCTCATTCCGCCGCCGCCCTTCTGCTTTTCCTTTGTTTTTTCCGAAAATGCTCCTGCCGCCATGCCGCAGGTCACATCAATCAGAGGGACGATAATGGCATCTCCTGCCTGCACCGGTTCGCCTACAACTGTCTTTGAAGTGACAAACTGATCCATCCCCTTAAATAATGTATCAATCATAGATGAAAAATGATTTTCTGCCATACCGTCTTTCCTCTTCCTTTTCTCAACGCGCTAGACTGCGCTTCCCTTTAAAAAACCAAACAGCATGCGCCTGGTATGCCCATCACGCAGGATCCCAAGACCCAGCCACAAAAGATATCCCGCCCGGATGCGTCCCTTAAAACTGCCTTCTGCCTCAAATACCGTTTCATCAAACACCGGGCAGATTTCCAGATTCCCTTCAAAAAAAGGATAGATAAGAGCTGCCGCCGACAATACCTGTCCCGTAAGATAAGGTTCTTCAAACCCAAAGGTTACGGATCCCTTCCCTCCTCTGGGACATACATGGCGCCAAAAACGCCCCGTCTGCTTCCAGAGAAGCTTAAGCGACGCCTGATTTTCTTCATCCTCCAGCCAGGCTTTCTTTTCTTCTGCAATGTTTTGTATATTCTTAAGCTTATCACAAAATGACCGAAAAGAAAACTTAAGTTTTTCAAGAAAACCTTTTGCGCGGCCGAATACATCCTTCTTTTTATGCTCTGTATGTCTTTTATCCTCAGGCTCCGGTCTGGGCTGCAGGTTCTTTGGCAGGGCCTTTTGGGGGTTCTCTGCCGATGCAGCCGGAATGCGTTTCTCTTCCCAAAGGGTAGTTTTCTTTTCTTCCGGCTCTTTCCTTTCTGCATCTGTACCTCTGAGCGTTTCCTCATCCAAAGGCCGGTGGATTTCCGGTGCTTCTTTCTCTTTATCCATTTCCCAGAGCTTTTGTCCAAACAGCTTTACTCCAGCTGTCAGTCCGCTTTCATCTCCATCATATCCGGCGCTTAAGGAAACAGCTCCGAAAAGCCAGGAAATTTTCCCTTTCCCGGCCGGTTTGTCCTTCCAGCTTCCGCCTGCCTCATAGCACACCGGAACAAAGAGCACCAGACAAACCACAGCCAGAACCAGGCCCAGAAGAACCAGAATCAGGATACCGATGGCCTTTAAAATCAAAAGCAGTATGTGTACCAATATCCGCACCTCATTTCCCGGCCATTTGATCCATATATGCCTTCCAGTCAAAACCGCCTGTCTGATGGTACATATCGTCTACCATCCGTCCTGTAACCTCCGCCGCCTCATGATAGCCTCTGGCGATTCCCAGAACCAGCAGATTTTCCCCCTGCCGTTCTCTCCTCGTGAGCAGAGACACAGGACAGATATCAAATATATGTTTCCCGTTTTCCGGAAGAGTAATCACATAGGTATCAGGCAAAAGGCTGCCCTGGCGGAGTCCTTTCAGGATCCGCGCTCTGGCCCGGTCTGCATTTTGTCCCATATACAGATGATCCCACAAACGCATCCTCTCTCCTCCTTTTTGGCAAAATGACCTTTTTCCCGCTTTACTCTTCCATCAGGCTGCGGATCAGATCTGCACAGGCTTCCCGCTCTATCTCGTCGCTGCAGCTGTCCAAGCTTCCCTGAATATATTCTCTGGCCTCATCCAGAGATTGGAAATTTGCAGGCAGGCTGGACAGACATTTTGCCATGGCAGCCCGCACCACAGCTTTTGGAAGCTCCTTCCAGCGTTCTCCCATATCCTTAAAAAGCGCATCCAGTTTTTCTCTGAAAAATGCTTCGTCTACCTCTGTCTCATCTGCGTCCGGCTTTTCCAAGGACATAAACGCGCTGCCAGACATCAGAAGACCTGCCTTCCAGGCAGCCTCTGCCTCCGGCCCGTTTTCCTCCTGAAGCTCCTCCAGAGAGATATCGTCTCTGAGCCACTGCTCAAAATACTGCTCCTGCTTCCCTTCCAGGGCCGGAAGACGGTCTGTGACCTCTTCGGGGATGTCCTCCCACTCTTTTGATGCAAAAAGCGTCTGTATTCCCTTTAAAATCTCTTTTGTATTCTGTTCGCAGGACAGATCAGATACAGCCGTTCCCTGCGCCAGAAGGATCACGCACAGATCATTTACCATATCCATCAGGCACAGGATTTCTCCACTGAGAGCATTGATCTCCCGGCTTCCTTCCTCCAGTTCAGAAGCCAGATGACGATACTCTTGTGCAGTAAGATGTCTTAAATCTGCCTGCTCAAACTCTTTCATCCGGTCAAACAATGTTCCATATGCTTCTTCCCGCGCCATCGGCCGGTTTAACAGCCCCTCGGAACGCAAAATATACAGTATATCTTCAAAACCGGAGCGCGGAAGCCCCTTGTAGATGCTCAGACGATCCTCTAACAGGGCAAAGAATTTCTGCTTTGTAAAACGTACCGGGAGCTGTCCTGTAATCACCTGCATCCGTTCGCGAAGGGCTGCCGGATCGGGCGCAGTTTGAAACCAGGACAGGATTTCTTCCGTAAGGCTCTCTGTATCCTCCGGCTTTTTTCCGATCAGCTTTGGTGCAAATCTTCCCTCAATCCAGTTCATCACATATTCATAGGCCTGGAACGCATCCGTATAATCCGTAACCTTTTCCATCTCCCGGATCACATCCTGGCGCAGTTCATCTGCCCCGCAGTCTGACTGTCCTTTCAGACAGGCGTCAAGGAGTTCACAGAATCGGTCATACAGACCGGAAATCCGATCATTTTCAAAGCCTTTTTTCTCTGCCGCCGCCTCATAGGCTGTATAAAAGTTCAGCGCCAGCCTGATATAGGAGCAATGGTAGGCCGCCGTAAGCTGCCTGCGTATTCTTGCTGCTTTCATAAAAATAATTCCTCCTTATGAATCCGAACAGTTTTCATATTCCAATACGCACAGGCGTACCAGATCCAGAGCCTTTACCGTAGACTGTTCCCGAACCTTGGCCCTGTTCCCTTTAAACTGGTAACGTTTTACCACTGTCTTTCCTTTTACGCAGCAGGCCATATATACAAGTCCCACCGGTTTTTCCGGCGTTCCGCCCTCCGGCCCGGCAATTCCCGTAATGGATACGCACACATCCGTCCCGGCTGCCGCCGCTCCGCCCTCTGCCATCTGCACGGCCGTTTCCTCACTGACCGCACCGTAAGCAGCAAGGGTTTCCTCCCGTACTCCCAAAAGACGCATTTTCGCCTCATTGGAATATGTCACCATGCCCTGCATAAATACATCCGATACACCGGATACGTTTACCATGCGGGCAGCCACCATTCCGCCGGTACAGGACTCAGCCGCCGCCATGGTAAGCTGCTTTTCCTTTAAAAGCGCGGCTACTGCCATTTCCAGGCTGACTGTTTCATCTGTGGTGTAAACCGCATTCCCAAACCGGGACTTGATTTCCCGAATCACAGGAGCCACAAGAGCCTCTCCTTCTTCATAATCTGCCGCTCTGGCTGTAATACGGATATGAACCTCTGCTGTCTTTGCATAGGTAGCAATGGTCGGATTGGTCTGGCCATCGATCAAATCCAGCAGCTTATCCTCCACCTGGCTCTCGCCGTATCCGCAGATTTTTACCATCCGGGACACCAGAACCGACTGCTGGAGCCGTTCCAGATAGGGAAATACCTGCCCTTCAAACAGCGGGTACAGCTCATTTGGCGGGCCCGGAAGAAGAATGGCTGTTTTCCCATTTTTTTCCAATATCAATCCGGGAGCCATACCGTTAGGATTGTCCAGTACGATCGCCCCCTGGGGAACCATCGCCATCTTCCAGTTATTATCCGGGATTTCTTTATAAATATTGCCTGCAAAAAACGCCTCCAGCTGGCTTCGGGTATGGGAATCCTCCACCAGTTCCATTCCCATGGCCTCTGCACAGACTTCTTTTGTCATATCATCTTCCGTAGGGCCAAGTCCTCCTGTGAGGATTACGATATCCGACCGGTCAAGGGCTCTCTTTACGCTCTCCATCATCCGGCCATAATTATCGCCGACCGTTACCTGATAATACTGATCCAGCCCCAAAAGGGCGCATTTTTCCGCCAGATACTGCGTATTGCTGTTTAAAATATTCCCCATCAAGATCTCAGTTCCTACGCTGATCAGCTCAACGACCATTTTACAGGCCTCCTTCCGTCAGGACCTTTATATTCTTTGCAACATAATCCACCAGGGATACGACCGTCAGGATCACGGCAATCCACAAAACAGCGCTTGTCAGAACAGACAGAGCCGGGATGTTGAAGATCAGAAGCACTACTGCCGTCATCTGGAACACGGTTTTAAATTTGCCCCAGTAACTGGCTGCGATCACAATGCCGTTATCTGCTGCCACCAGGCGGAAGCCGCTGATGATAAACTCACGGCTGATGATAACGATCACAACCCAGGCAGGAAGCTGACCCAGCTGGATCAGGCAGATCAGGGCCGAGCAGACTAAAAGTTTATCTGCCAGGGGATCCATAAATTTTCCAAAATTTGTCACAAGGCCGTATTTTCTGGCAATCTTTCCATCCAGAAGATCCGTCAGGCTGGCTGTAATAAAAATCACATTGGCAATGATCCGCATGGTCTGATCGGCGCCATTTTTATAAAGAAGGGCGGCCACAAAAAACGGGATCATACAGATACGAAGAACGGTAAGCTTATTGGGCAGATTCATGATACACCTCTCCTATCAGGTCATACTCGGCGGCTCCTGTGACCTTTACCCTTACAAAGTCGCCGGACATCAGCATCTCATCGGCATTTACAAAAATCAGTCCGTCCACATTGGGCGCATCCATGTAGGTGCGGCCTACATAGGCCGGTTCATCTGCTACCTTTCCCTCGATCATGACAGTAAGGACTTTTCCCACCATTTTTTCACAGTGTTCAAACGCAATCTCCTGCTGAAGCTCCATGATGGCATCCCGGCGCTCCTCCTTTACCTCCTGGGGCACCTGATCGGGATAGGAGTACGCAGGGGTATCTTCCTCTGCCGAATAGGCAAACACTCCAAGACGCTCAAACTCCATCTCGTCCACAAACTCCATCAGCTCCTCATGATCCTCCTCTGTCTCTCCCGGAAAACCGGAGATCAGAGTAGTACGCAGGGCAATATCCGGGATTTCTCTGCGCAGTTTTGCAATGCGCTCCTTTAATTCTTCTTTGTGAGTTCTGCGGCCCATGCGGCGCAGGATCCGGTCACTGGCATGCTGGATGGGGATATCCAGATAATGGCAGACCTTTTCCTCTGATTTAATGGCCTCGATCAGCTCATCCGTAATCTCCTCCGGATAGCAGTACTGGATGCGGATCCAGTAAATCCCCGGAATCTTTGCCAGCTCATGGAGCAGCTTTGGAAGGGATTTTTCCCCATAAATGTCTTTTCCATAAAGAGTGGTCTCCTGAGCCACCAGGATCAGTTCCCGCACTCCGTTGTCAGCCAGCTCTCTGGCCTCCTCTAACAGCCGTTCCATGGGAACGCTACGGTAAGGCCCTCTTAAGGACGGGATAATGCAGTAGGTACAGCGCTTATCACAGCCCTCGGCAATCTTTAAAAAGGCGTAATAGCCGCCGGTAGTTACCACACGCTTTTTAGCTGTGTGGGGCAGCTCGCTCAGACTGTGAAAAACTGAAATGTGGCTGTCAGCCGTTCCTTCCCCGTCCCTCTCATCTTCTCCAAAAAGCTCCGTCAGAACCCGTCCGATCTCTTCGTAGGAGGTGGTTCCTAAAATTGCGTCTACCTCCGGGATCTCCTCTGTGATCTCCTCTTTATAGCGCTGAGCCAGACAGCCTGCCACGATCAGGGCACGGCATTTGCCCTCTTCCTTTAAGCGGGCCATCTCCAGAATGGTATTTACGCTTTCTTCCTTGGCGTCCCCGATAAAACAGCAGGTATTGATCAAAACAGCATCCGCCTCTGTTTCATCATCTGTAAAGGTTACGCCAAGGCCTCCGGCTACGCCTAACATTTTTTCTGTATCCACCAGGTTTTTATCACAGCCCAAGGACACACAGAATAATTTTATCTTCTTCATAAATGCATTTTACTCCTGATTAACATTTAAGCCATCTTCCCGTGTCTGCCGGGCGTAGATCGCCCCGGCGTTTCAGGCACAGGAGACGGCTTCTTCTTTCTCTTATTCGTTTTGGGCAGCCTCTTTTGCATCAGCTTCTTCTTCCTCTGTTGTCTCCTCTTCCGGAAGGATCTTTACCTGCTGATGGTACAGCTCGTCAATGGCGATCGACAGAGGCTTTTTCCCTGCTGTGCCGGGAACCAAGGGTTCTTCCCCTCCAATCAGCTGTCTTGCACGCTTGGAGGCTGCAATGACGATAGAATAGCGGCTCTGTACCACCGGCTGCTCGCCCGGTTCGATATCGCTGTTTACAACGTTGATCAGATCTGTGTATGATGGATGTAACATTCTACATTCCCCTTTCAATTTTAAATATATAATCGCTCTGTCTGCGGCCCGAAAATGATCCCGGCTTTTAACAGGGCAGTTTGCTGACATTAGTTTCTCTCATCCAGATGATACAGGTCCTCCCGCATCTTTCCAAGGAAATCCAGATGATAGGAGGTTTTTTCGTGCTGCAGCTGGATCAGCTGGTGCATTTTTTCCACACATGTATCAATCTCATCATTGATCAGGAGGTAATCATAGGCTTCCATGCCGTCCGCCTCCTCAGCCGCTCTCTTTAAGCGGGCGTTGATCACCTCAATGCTTTCCGTACCGCGGCCCACCAGGCGGCGCTTTAACTCCTCTGCGCTGGGCGGCGTAACAAAAAGAAGCAGCGCCTCAGGATAACGCTTCTTTACCTTTAAAGCGCCCTGGATCTCAATCTCCAGGATCACGTCCTTGCCCTGAGCCATCTTTTCTTCTACATACTCCTTGGGAGTGCCGTAATAGTGATTTACATACTTGGCATACTCGATCAGCTTATGCTCATCCCGCAGCTTCTTAAACTCTTCTTCCGAAAGGAAAAAGTATTCTCTTCCGTTTTCTTCACCTTCCCGTGGTTTTCTCGTAGTGGCCGAGATCGAAAGCGCATAATTATCATAACGCCTTAAAAGCTCCTTCATCAAGGTTCCCTTGCCCGCTCCCGAAAATCCGGATACAACCACTAAAATTCCCTGCTGGTTCATGGGATCTCTCCTCACTTTCATCTCTATTCGATGTTCTGGATCTGTTCTCTTACCTTTTCAATCTCCGTTTTCAGGGCAATGGCCTTATCGGAAAGCTCCAGATCGTTTGACTTTGATAAAATGGTATTGGCCTCCCGGTTCATCTCCTGAGCGATAAAATCAAGCTTTCTGCCTACACTTTCACCGCTTAAAAGCTCCCGTTTCGTATTTTCAATGTGGCTTCTCAAACGTACCGTTTCCTCATCTACACAGATTTTGTCTGCATAGATCACCACCTCAGAGGCAATCCGTCCCTCGTCTACCGCAGTTCCGTTTAACAGCTCCTTTACCTTTTCCTCCAGGCGTGTCCGGTACTCGGAAATAATCTGCGGAGAACGGGCCTCGATAAAATCAACCAGCTCTGTCATGTAATCCAGCTTGCCTAAAAGGTCATGTTTCAGGTGTTCGCCCTCAATCTCTCTGGAAGCCACAAACTTTTCGGCAGCCTCCTCCATAGCGGATGAAAGGATCTCCCAGAGGTGCTCCTCGTCATCCGGGGTCTGCTCCATGGTCAGAACCTCCGGGCATCTGGCAAGAGTGGATACATGGATATCGTTTGGAATGTGAAATTCCTCCTCCATCCGTTTAAAATGCTCCATATACTCTGCTGCCAGAGCACGGTTGTACTTTAAGCAGAGGTTTCCCTCCGTATAGTCCTCATAGTTGATAAAAATATCCACCTTTCCCCGCTGGATGTACTTCTTAAGCAGGGTACGGATGGCAGCCTCGAAGTAATTGAACTTCTTCGGCATCTTAATGCTCAGATCCAGATATCTATGGTTCACTGCCTTCATCTCCACAGAAATCTTATACTCATCAGTAGCATTCTCGCATCTTCCAAAGCCGGTCATGCTTTTTAACATAAAGGAATGCCTCTCTTTCATCGTTACATAGTTATACAGTATTATAATTCATCTGTGGGGGCAAGTCAACTTTTTTTCAAAAAGAGGAGACGCGCCTTCTGAGCGTGTCTCCCCTGAAAAAACTTTATAAAATGGTACTCATTTAATTCACCTTGGAGCCGCAGGCCGTGCAGAAAGCATCCCCCTCTGCCAGCGAAGCGCCGCAGGAAGGGCAGAACCGTCCGCCTGCGCTGGATATTTCCAGAGGCTCCAGCTTAGAGCCGCATTTATTGCAGAATACGCTGTCCAGCGTAATAATCTGCCGGCAGTGCTCGCACATGCGCAGTCCCTGAGACGCCAGCTTGTTGCGCTCCAGCGTCTCCTTCTGCTCCTCCAGAGCCTTTATCTGGTTTATAAACTCCCTGTATTCCGGCTCACAGTCCTCCCTGTGCTTTTCCAGATACACGGTTCCAATCTGAATCAGCGCTTCCCTGATCTGCCCTTCCACCGCTTCAATCTGCTGGTCAAACTTTCCGGCCGGCTGGCTGCTTTCCCCTCTGACCAAATTGGTATTTTCCTTAATCGTATCAAAAAGTCCCATATGCGAATCCTCCTACTGTATTCCAAACCAGGCGTTTAAAAGCCCGCTGTCAACGCTGCTGATTTCCCAGCGCTTCTCCTCTTTATTATATGTAAATTCTACGGTTCCCGTATAGGTTTTGTCTGCCGTACTGCTTTCTGCTTTTTCTTCAAAGCCGTTCAGTATAAGAGAAGCGTCCCCAAACGCCATATCCGTCAGGTTCATCCACAGATTCTTCCTGTTTATTACCAGATTCACAAGTTCGGACAGGCCTGTGTAGTCCTCTATCACCCGACGGTTTATATCGGGGATATCCAGATAATGCACTGTTACGGACGCGCTGACGATCCCGTCCTTCTTTTTTGCTTTTTCCGCCTCAAAATAAGAACGACCGGTCACAGACTCTGCCAGCTGTTCCATATTAGCGGCCCTGGAAAAGGACTCTGAAAGAACACTTCCCAGTTTTGATGAAAGATCCCTTACCTCTTTATCTTCAAAATTTTCTCCCAACTTTCCCAGAGAAAGCTTTATATTCTGAAAAAACTGTTCGGTCAGATCATTTACCATATAGTTAAAGCAGGAACGGTACAGGTTTTCATTTTCCGAATATTCGCTATGCTCCGCAAAATATTCCTCCATCATAGCCTGCGTATCAATCTTTCCCGCACTGGGCTTTAATAAAAGAACGGCAAAAACAAGCACAAGAACCGCTCCCAGAAGCCCTGCAGCCTTTATGGAAATCTGCGGGCGCTTCCATGTGAAGGATACGCCTTTTTTCTCTGCCATTTTTGCACTTCCTGTGTTTACACGCATCTTTTCACCGCATTTGGGGCAAAACTGCGCGCCATTCTTAACGTCATTTCCACACTTGGGACAAAACATAATTACCTCTCCTCATTTGTACTTTTCTTATTTCGGATATCCTCCAGAATCGAATACAGAATCCGATAATAGGAGCGTTCCCTTCCGCCAAATAATGCCCGGCACTCTGCGCATATAATCAAAAGAGATATCACAGCGGAAAGCAGTCCGCAGATGATGGCAATGATTCCTTCCTGATTTATTGAATAGACCATACTGAAAATGGAAATAACCAGAGACAGGATAGGAATAACAGCCACATAGGACGTATTGTAAATCTCATCCCGTATGACATGAGCCTTGGTTGTCCAGTAAAATAATTCAAATTCTTCCGGATCTTTGTTTTTAAGCTGCGCTGCCTGTTCTCTTAAACTGGAAACCAGTTCGCGGATTTTCTCTTTTTCCTTTTCCCATTTTTGATCTTTCTTCTTTTTTTTAAGCCATCTTTGCCGGATTTCCTCAATTTTCTCCAGTTCCTCTGTATATTCCTGATCGTTCTTTTGTGTTTCGTTCATTGTTGATTCTCCTTTTAGTAAAAGATAATTTCCACCTGGTCGCTGATAGCATCCTTTTCTATATCGGCACTCTCTGGAATATTTATGCTCTTCAAACTACTACATCCCTCAAAAGCACTGCTTCCTATCTCGGTGACACTCTCTGGAATATTTATGTTACCCAAACTACTACACCCCGAAAAAGCATATTCTTCTATCTCAGTGACACTCTCTGGAATATTTATGCTCTCCAAACTACTACACCCCGAAAAAGCATATTCTTCTATCTCAGTGACACTCTCTGGAATATTTATGCTCTTCAAACTACTACACCCATCAAAAGCATTGAATCCTATCTTGGTAACACTCTCTGGAATATTTATGCTCTCCAAACTACTACACCCCAAAAAAGCATATTCTTCTATCTCAGTGACACTCTCTGGAATATTTATGCTCTTCAAACTACTACATTTGCTAAAAGCACTTCTTCCTATCTCGGTGACACTCTCTGGAATATTTATGCTCTTCAAACTACTACATTCGCTAAAAGCACTGCTTCCTATCTCGGTGACACTCTCTGGAATATTTATACTCTCCAAACTACTACATCCCCCAAAAACATCGAATTCTATCTCAGTGACACCCTCTGGAATATTTATGCTCTCCAAATTATAACACCTCGAAAAAGCATCGTTTTCTATCTTGGTGACACCCTCTGGAATATTTATGCTCTTCAAACTACTACACCCTGAAAAAGCATTGCTTTCTATCTTGGTAACACTCTCTGGAATATTTATGCTCTTCAAACTATCACAGTTATAAAAAGTCATATCTTGTATCACGGTGACACTTTCTGGAATATTTATGCTCTCCAAACTATCACAGTCCCTAAAAGCAGTATCTCTTATCACGGTGACACTCTCTGGAATATTTATGCTCTTCAAACTACTACATCCCAAAAAAGCACTAGTTCCTATCTTGGTGACACTCTCCGGTATTGTTATGCTTTCCAAATCGGTATACTCTAAAAACTCCTCATCCTTAATTTTCGTTGTTCCCTCCGGTACAGTTATACTTACCACTCCAAGACCTTGTCCTTCAGATAGCATCTCTATCGCTCCCATCCCCGCTTTAAAAATCAAAAAACCGCCGCAAAGCACAGCCGCCGCGGCAACTGCATACTTCATCCCGGACTTTTTCGTTTTAGCTTCCGCTCTTTCTTCCTTTTTCTCCGTACTTTCTCTCAGTTTCGCTCCGCACTCCGGACAAACCTCAACCCCGTTATCATCGTTCAGGTTGAAACCACACTTTGGACAATACATGCTTGTTCCCCTTTTCTAATGTATTTATCTCTGCATTTACTACATAATTACACTTATGTTGTTATTTTTATCCTTCTCTACCGCGCTGAACACATCTGGTAATACTTGCAAAATACAACCACAAATGATATACTTTCCAAAGAATCCTTAATAAAGGGTCTTTCTTATAATATCCTGCATTTATAAGCGGTATTTCACCCGTTTTTAACAACATATGTGTAATTATGTACTACGCTTTTTTAACCCTCTTCCCATCCCGGAGCATCCCCTCTTTTCTCCCACGCTCCAATCTTCATCCAAAAGCCCCAGCCTCTCAATCAGCCGTTCATGCTCCCTTCCATTTTCCATCACATAGATTCTGGTTGTCTCGATATCCGAATGTCCCAGCACATCTGCCAGCTTTGCCAGATCCTTTCCTTCCTGATAAAAGGTCTTTGCAAATAAATGTCTCAGATTATGGGGAAATACCTTTTGGGGATCAACGCCTGCCTTTTCGCAGAGCTTTTTCATTGCCGCCCATATATTGCTTCGGTTTAAGGCTCGTTTTCCTCTGGTGATAAAGACAGGGCCGTCCGCAATCCGGTGTTTTTTCATATACTCCTTCAAAATCCGCCGCAGCTTCTCCGGAAGAAAGACAATGCGCTTTTTATTTTTGCAGCTTACCTCTGCCCGTCCTGTTTTCACCGCCTCTGCCGTGATAAACGCTAGCTCTGACACCCGTATCCCCGTAGCGCAGATGGTCTGCATCACAAGCTTCAGGCGTTCCTTCCCCTGTCTTTGCGCTTCCCCGATCAGACGCATATATTCTTCCCGTGATAAATCCTCCTCCGGTTCCCTGTAGATCTGCTTCTGCTGCCGGAAGGGTTTTACCCTCAGCTCCTCCCAGCCGCGGAAATCAAAATATTTGTTTAACGCTACAAGCATGGAATTGGCAGAGGATACCGCATAGTTTCTTCCCAGATATTCCTTCCATTCCAACACGCGGAGCCGGTCGATCTCCTTTTCTCCATTCCATCTGCAAAATGCCCTTACATCCCTTATGTATTTTTCAATGGTAGCCCGGCTTCTTTCATTTTCAAGCATATCCCGGCGGTAAACCTCCAGTTCTTTTTCGCAAATAACACATTTCTTCCCTTCACCCATTCCAGCTCTCCTGCCTTTCTTTTTTACAACCATTATATTGCTCTTTTCCTTGAGTTTCCGCATTTTACAGTGTGATCTGGGGGTCTGGTGTGCAGGGCGACTTTGAAGGTCATTAGAAAACCTTAGAGGATTAAATTTTTTGTTAAAAGCCATATCAAACCTGTTTGAGCGCAGCGAGTTTTTGATATGGCTTTTGTTTTTAGAAAAAGTTCAGACTCTTAGGCTTTCTTATGACCGGAAACCGGAGCCCTGCACACCAGACTCCAGAGGGCGGTGCAAAATGCGGAAACTCAAACCTTTTCTGCTTTTCTATTTCCCCAAATTATGCTATCCTAATAAGCAAGGCCCCGTTTCAGGCAAACAAATATGGGCTCGACAGGAGTGTATCAAATGGCATTTGATGGTATTACCATTGCAAATCTGGCTTATGAGTTCAAAAGCACCTTAGAGGGCGGAAAGATCGCAAAAATCGCCCAGCCGGAAAAGGACGAGCTTCTCATTGCCGTTAAAAATAACCGTGAAACCTACCGGCTGCAGATTTCCGCCAGCGCCAGCCTTCCCCTTATCTATCTCACAGAAAATAATAAACCCAGCCCTCTGACCGCCCCCAATTTCTGTATGCTTTTAAGAAAGCATATCGGAAGCGCCAGGATCCTTTCCATCACCCAGCCGGGGCTGGAGCGTATCCTGGAATTTGAGCTGGAGCATCTGGACGAAATGGGCGACTTGTGCAGAAAAAAGCTGATCGTAGAGATCATGGGAAAGCACAGCAATATCATTTTCTGTAAGGAAGACGGCACGATCATTGACAGCATCAAGCATGTGTCCGCCAATATGAGTTCTGTGAGGGAGGTTCTGCCCGGAAGGGAATACTTTATCCCTCAAACAGTAGCAAAAGAGAATCCTCTGACCGTCACAGAAGCGGATTTCTGCCGGATCATAAAAGCCGCGCCCATGACGGTTCAGAAGGCCCTGTACAATCATTTCACAGGCATCAGCCCCATTGTGGCAGAGGAGGTCTGTCATCTGGCTTCCATCGATTCCGACCTGTCTGCCAACGGGCTGTCTGAGGCAGAACTGACCCATCTGGCCCATACCTTCTGCCTGCTGATGGAGGATGTAAAGGAAGGACGCTTCTCTCCTGCTATTATCTATGATGAGGAAGGCCCTCTGGAATACGCTTCCATTCCCCTGACCTGTCTGGAAGGAAGGGGCTGCCGCAGAGAGGGCTGGTCTTCCATCAGCGCTCTTCTGGAAAATTACTATGCCTCCAGAGACAGCCGCACAAGGATCCGCCAGAAATCCGCCGACCTGCGCCGGATCGTCCAGACCGCCCTGGAGCGCAATTATAAAAAATACGATCTGCAGTTAAAGCAGCTAAAGGATACGGAAAAGCGGGAAAAGTACCGGATCTACGGAGAACTGTTAAATACCTACGGCTACGAGCTGGCAGGCGGTGAGAAATCCTTTTCCTGCATCAACTATTACACAGGGGAAGAAATCTCTATCCCCCTGGATCCTCAGCTTTCTGCAAAGGACAATGCAAAGAAGCATTTTGACAAGTATAATAAATTAAAGAGGACCTTTGAGGCCTTAACCCAGCTGACCGGCCAGACAAAGGCGGAAATCGACCATCTGGAATCCATCAGCTCTGCCCTGGATATCGCTCTGGTTGAAAATGATCTGGTGCAGATCAAGGAGGAACTGATGGAATACGGCTATGTGAAAAAGCGCCGTCCAAACGATAAGCGGCCAAAGATCACCAGCAAGCCCTTCCATTATATTTCCTCTGACGGATACCACATCTATGTGGGCAAAAACAACTATCAGAATGAGGAGCTGACCTTCCGGTTTGCAAATGGAAATGACTGGTGGTTCCACGCCAAGGGCATACCCGGCTCCCATGTGATTTTAAAAAATGACGGGAAAGGCGAGCTGCCGGACCGGGCCTTTGAGGAGGCGGGCGCACTGGCTGCCTTCTATTCCAAGGGCCGCGAAAATGAGAAAGTGGAAATCGACTATATCCAGAAAAAAAATATCAAAAAGGTTACAGGAGCCGCACCGGGCTTTGTGATCTACCACACCAATTATTCTTTGGTTGCGATCCCTTCCTGCAATTTGAAAGAAGCAGAATAGCGAAACAGGCCCCGATTTTCACACCGGGGCCTGTCGTTTTTTATCGTATCATTTTATACTGTCACAAATAAAACAGCCAGCCATCGGAATCTCTCCCGACAGCCGGCTGATTTACTTTACTCAAAATCAACTAATCCCGTGCGTGAATTAGTTATACTTGCGCTTACGAGCAGCTTCAGACTTCTTCTTACGTCTTACGCTTGGCTTCTCGTAATGCTCTCTCTTACGAATTTCCTGCTGAATGCCAGCCTTTGCACAGTTTCTTTTGAATCTGCGTAAAGCACTGTCTAAGCTCTCGTTATCTTTAACAATTACGTTTGACATCGCTCACACCTAACCTCCCTCCAGTTGTGTAATTGTGCATAATACAACTGTTTGGGTATTTTTAGCACTGCTATGATTATAGCATAAAAATCCCATACGTCAAGAAAAAAATTATATTTTTTTCTTATTTTTATTTCCACAGTAAACTTTCGGGCAAAATGGATTATTTTGTCTGCTCTTCTACTGTTTCAACCGCTTTCTTAAGGGCCTCGTCTACTCCTGCCGGATTCTTTCCGCCTGCCTGAGCCATGTTGGGACGGCCTCCGCCGCCTCCGCCTACCAGACCGGCAATGGCCTTGATCAGATTGCCTGCGTGAACGCCCTTCTTCTGAGCAGCCTCCGTTGCGGTAGCCATCAGATTTACCTTTCCATCCATTACAGATGCGATTACAACTACGCCCTCGCCCAGCTTATCCTTTAACTGGTCGCCCAGGTTTCTCAGGCCGTTCATATCTACATCCGCTACTCTGGAAGCCAGAACCTTTACGCCGTTTACTTCTTTTACCTGGCTCATTACGTCGCCCAGGGAGTCATTTGCCAGCTTGCTCTTTAATTTTTCATTTTCAGAGCTCAGAGCCTTAATTTCCTCTAAAAGAGCCTCAATCCGGGAGGTTAAGGATGCAGGAGTGGTCTTGGCTGCCTTTGCCGCCTCATGAAGCTCCTCTTCCACCTCTGCATAGTGCTTCATCAGTCCGTCGGAGGTAAGAGCCTCAATACGTCTTACGCCTGCTGCAATGCCTGCTTCAGAAAGGATCTTAAAGGAAGCAATGGCGCTGGTATTTGCCACATGGGTACCGCCGCAAAGCTCTGTGGAGAAATCTCCCATCTTTACCACGCGGACCTTCTCGCCGTATTTTTCACCGAAGAGGGCCATAGCGCCTGTCTTCTTTGCCTCATCCAGGGTCATAACCTGTGTTTCAACCGGAAGGGAAGCGCTGATCTCTGCATTTACCATATCTTCCACCTTTTTGATCTCCTCAGGAGTCATGGCGGAGAAATGGGTAAAGTCAAAACGGAGTCTGCCTGCGTCCACATAGGAGCCTGCCTGCTCTACATGGCTTCCAAGAACGGTTCTTAAAGCCTTCTGAAGCAGATGGGTCGCACTGTGGTTTCTGCAGGTTAAGGCGCGGTTTCTCTCGCATACGGACAAAGTTACGGCTTCTCCAACGCGGAGCATTCCCTTTGTCATCACGCCTACATGGCCGATCTTTCCGCCCTGGAGGTGAATGGTGTCCTTAACCTTGAACTCGCCGTTTTCATTGGAAATGATACCCTTATCGCCCTGCTGGCCCCCCATGGTGCCATAGAAAGTGGTTTCATCTGTGATAATGGTTCCTGCCTGGCCGTCTGTAAGAGCCTCTACAAGCTCCTCATCTGTAGTCAGAACGGAAATCTTAGAATCCACGCTCAGCTTGTCATAGCCTACGAATTCAGAGGTAATAGCAGGATCGATGGACTGGTATACGGTCACGTCTGCACCCATGTAGTTGGTTGCCTTGCGGGCCTTGCGGGCCTTGTCCTTCTGCTCCTTCATGGCAGCATTAAAGCCTTCCTCATCAACGTCGCAGCCCTTTTCCTCCAGGATCTCTCTTGTCAGATCCAGAGGGAAGCCGTAGGTGTCGTAAAGCTTAAATGCATTTTCTCCGGATAAGGTCTTTTCACCGGCAGAAACCATGGAAGCCTCCATCTCGGCAAGAATGGCAAGACCCTGGTCGATGGTCTTATTAAACTTATCCTCTTCCTCGCTCAATACCTTAAAGATCATGGACTGCTTCTCTTCCAGCTCCGGATAACCGTCCTTGGAAAGGTCGATCACGGTCTTTGAAAGGTCTGCCAGGAACTTTCCTTCGATTCCCAGCTTGCGTCCATGGCGGGCAGCGCGGCGCAGCAGGCGGCGCAGCACATAGCCTCTGCCCTCGTTGGAAGGCATGATGCCGTCGGAAATCATAAAGGTGCAGGACTTGATATGGTCTGTAACAATACGTAGGGAAACGTCTGTCTCATGCTCCTTCTGGTATTCCTTGCCGGACAGGGCGCATACGCGGTCTAAGAGAGCCTTGTTTGTATCCACCGTAAACAGGGAATCTACGCCCTGAACCACTACAGCCAGACGCTCCAGTCCCATACCGGTATCGATATTTTTCTGCTTTAATTCGGAATAATTGCCGTGGCCGTCATTGTCAAACTGGCTGAATACATTGTTCCAAACCTCGATATAGCGGTCGCACTCGCAGCCTACGGTACATCCGGGCTTTCCGCAGCCAAATTTCTCGCCTCTGTCATAGTAGATCTCAGAGCAGGGACCGCAGGGGCCGGAGCCGTGCTCCCAGAAGTTGTCCTCTTTTCCAAAGCGGAAAATACGGTCTGCAGGAATACCGATTTCCTTATTCCAGATCTCAAAAGCCTCGTCGTCATCTACATAGATGGAAGGGTACAGGCGGTTCGGATCCAGGCCGACTACTTCTGTTAAAAATTCCCAGGACCAGTGAATGGCCTCTGTCTTAAAGTAATCGCCAAAGGAGAAGTTGCCCAGCATCTCAAAGAAGGTGCCGTGGCGGGCTGTCTTTCCGATATTTTCAATATCGCCGGTGCGGATGCACTTCTGGCAGGTAGTAACTCTTCTTCTGGGAGGGATCTCCTGTCCGGTAAAGTAAGGCTTTAAGGGAGCCATACCGGAGTTGATCAGCAGAAGGCTGTTGTCATTATGAGGCACGAGTGAAAAGCTCTTCATTGCCAGATGTCCCTTGCTCTCAAAAAATTCAAGGAACATACGGCGCAGTTCGTTCACTCCGCGGTACTGTGGTTCTTTCACTTTCTCTTCCTCCATATCCTTTGACGCGCAGTATACGCGCATCTTAATTTGAAATCATAACCATAAACGACATTTTACCATATTGACTTGTATTTATCAAGATATTTGCCCTCTATTTCGTTATTATCTCCATTGTGGCACGTTTCGGAGTATGCTACACTTACTCTCAGAATAATATGGCGCCGCAGCGAATGCGCCGGAAAGGATCCTTTTCCCCATGAACCAATCCCCATCCCAAACCACCCATCTTTTTACCAACCGTCAGATCACCGCCATGCTGCTTCCCCTGATGGCCGAACAGCTTTTGATCACCCTTATGGGCATGGTAAATACCTTTATGGTAGCCCATGTAGGCTCTTATGCCATTTCTGCCGTATCCCTGGTGGATTCCATCAATATTCTGGTGATCCAGGCCTTTTACGCCCTGTCTACCGGCGGAACCATTGTCTGCGCCCAGTATCTGGGGCAAAAAAAGACAGGGCATGCCATCCGCTCTGCTGAACAGACCCTGTTTATTGTAACGCTGATCTCTCTTGTAACAGCTGCATTCTGCATCCTGTTTGACCGGCAGATTTTAAGGCTGATCTTCGGGACAGTGGATGAAGAAGTATTTAACTCTGCTCGTACATACTTTTTCTATTCATCCCTCTCCTACCCATTTATCGCCCTGTATGATGCCGGTTCCTCCATCTTCAGAGCACAGAAAAATACCGGCTTTCCCATGGCCATGTCCCTGATCGCAAACATTGCAAATGTGATCGGAAATATCATTCTGGTGCTGATCCTGGGACAGGGTGTAGCAGGCGCCGCCATCTCCACTCTGGCTGCCAGGGCCTTATGTGCTCTGCTGGTTCTCCTGCGCCTTGTAAAGCCTAGGGAAAATCAGCCGATCTATGTAGCCAATTATACCCGCATACGCCCCCATATGCCTTTGATCCGGCGGATTCTCCATATCGGTATTCCCGCAGGCATTGAAAACAGTATGTTCCAGTTTGGAAAGCTTGCTATCCAGTCCAGTGTGTCTACCCTTGGTGTTACCGCCATGGCAGCCCATGCAATGGCCTCCAATTTTGAAAGCTTTAACGGGATCGCAGGCATTGGCGTGGGAATCGGCCTTATGACCGTTACCGGACACTGTCTGGGAGCCGGAAGAAAGGACGAAGCGGTCTATTATGTAAAGAAATTCTGCGTGGCAGCAGAAATCGCCGTGGCCGGAAGCTGTATCCTTCTTTTCCTTTTAGCCCGCCCCATTGTCACCCTTTCAGGCATGGAGCCCGAAAGCATGCGTCTGTTTCTGGGACTTTTGACCTTCATCACCCTTGTAAAACCGATCATCTGGGTACCGTCCTTCATACCCGCTTATGGCCTGAGGGCCGCAGGAGATGTAAAATATACCATGGTCGTTTCCTGTCTTACCATGTGGCTGTGCCGGGTGTCCTTATGTATTTTTCTCATCCGCGGCCTTGGCGTGGGCCCTATCGCCGTGTGGATCGGTATGTTCTCCGACTGGATCGTGAGGGGAATCTTCTTTACAAGACGGTATATGAGCAGAAAATGGCTGGAGTTTCATGTGCTTTAACATAACCCCTGCCGTTTCCCCTCTCTCTTTTTCATTTTTTATAATTTAAAATAGAAAATCTCCGTATTTTATGGTAATATCAAACAAAAACGCTTTATCAGGAGGTACCGAATGAAAAATGTACTTATTATTTCAAGCAGCCCCAGAAAAAATGGAAATTCTCAGATGTTGTGTGAAGCTTTTAAAAAAGGGGTGGAAGAAAGCGGAAATTTCGCAAAACTGATCCGTCTGGCAGAAAAGAACATTGGATACTGCAAAGCCTGCGATTTTTGCATGAAAAATGATGGAGTCTGTGTCCAAAAAGATGATATGTCTGAAATCCTGGATGCATATAAAAAAGCAGACGTTCTGGTATTGGCAACGCCCGTATACTTCCACGGCGTTTGCGCCCAGATGAAAACCTTTATCGACCGTACCTATCCCATATGGCAGAATTTAGGAAAAAAAGAAATCTATTATATTGTTACAGCTGGTTTAGGCCGCGATATCATCGAATGCTCTCTGGGAGATCTGGACGGTTTTATTTTTCATTTGGAAAAGCACGAAATAAAAGGGCGTATCTATGCGACAGACGTTACGGATGCCGGTGCTGTCAGCAAAACGCCCTTTATCAATATGGCTTATCAAATGGGATACTGCGTTTAAGCCTCCGATTATTTAAGCCTTCTTTTTTCCTCATAAAGCCCGATCAGATACTCTCCCACCTCTCTGCTGTAACGCAGGGAGGGGAGTAAAAGCGCCTCAGGAACTTTATTCAAAAACCACTGGGCCTCAAAATTCAGATTCCCTTCATATCCGATCTCTGCCAGTCCTTCCATGGCAGCCTTCCAGTCGGTTTTTCCCTGAAAAGGCATTACATGGATATTGTCCACGCCGGTCTGGTCGGACACATGGGTGACCTTCAGGCGGTTTCCGATGATTTTCAGAGATTTTTTCTGATCCTGCCCCATGATGCTGGCATGCTCCAAGTCCCAGCAGATGCCGATATTTTCTGCACCCACCGCGTCTGTGAGCTCACACAGCTCCTCTGCATGATCCGCATAATAGCGTTTAGGCGCAATATGCAGATCCCACATATTTTCCACCGCGATTCCCACGCCGTGCTTTGCGGCAAACTCGCAGAGACGCTTAAAATACTCTGTATTGCCGGACCGGGAGGCTGCATAAACTGCATCTGCCGAAAAGGCCGTAGAGGGATGAACCACAAGCCAGGGAATCCCCATTTTCTCAGAGGCCAGGACACAGCGCTCCATGATGGTCTGGTGAAACTCATGATCGGCTTTGGGGGTCAAAAAATCATATACATTGGCATGGCCCTGTTCGTAAGAGAGGCCATGTTCCTCCTTCAGCGCGCACATTCTTTCCGTATATGCTTCCCAGCGTTCATCTAAAAAAGAGCTTTTAAAGGTAATCAGGTCATGGAAGCAGAAATCGAATACCCTGTATCCCGCCTGGACACAGAGAAGGATTCCGCGCTCCTGGGAAATAGGCTCCATATTGATGCGTTCAAACACCATATTGGTTGAAGTAGACAGTTTCATTTCTCATTCTCCTCAAGACAGATCCGGCGGATGATCTCTGCCGCCCCGGCTCCGCTTTCCTTCCCGGCAGTCAGGTCTGCACAGGCTTTGGTAGCTGCCTCTGCATTTCCCACTGCGGCTCCGATACCGGCTTGCGTCAGCATCTCATTGTCATTTTCATTATCTCCGATTGCCAGAACCTGTTCCATGGAAATCCCAAGTCCGGCGCAGATCCGCCTTACGCCGTAGGCCTTTCCAAAGCCGGCCCGTACGATCTCAAGGCCCTGGTTTCCATAATGGGTAATCTCGCAGCTTTCCTCAAGAGGCTGCTCCCATTCCAGAAGGCTGGAAATTTCGCCCTGTTCATCGGAAATATTTACCTTATCCGCCCACAGGCTTTCCCATTCCTCTTCCCTCACCGGGCGGATCGGATGGTAGCTCCCACGCTCTGCCTGCTTGCGCCGGACCGCTTCATTTTCCCGCATACAGTATTCTGTTCCGTTTAAGGAATACAGTACGGTCATTTTTCTTAAAAGCGCCGCCTCGATCAGAGGACGAAGCTTTAAAAGGCAAAGGGGATGGTTTTCCAGTATCTCATTCTTCCGGTAAAGAAGCGTGCCATTGCAGGCGCATACGGGGATTTCGATTCCAAGGGACTCTGCAAAAGGCGTAATCATATAGGGCAGCCGGCCGGAGGCAAAGGTAAAGAGGATCCCCCTCTTTTTTAACTCTGCCACCGCCCGCTCCACCTCTTTAGGGAACCCTTCTCCTCTGCGGATCAGGGTTCCGTCAATGTCGCTCACAACAAGACGTATGTCTTTTTTTCTTTTTTCTGTCATATTTTTCCTAGTCGTTAGCAGCATGATACTCGTCTAACAGAGCGTTGCATTCTCCTACGATTGCATCTACAGTTTCATCTATGGTCAGACTTCCCTCGCAGAACTGCAGCATCAGGTCTGTCATTACACCGTTGATTTCATTGTATACCAGATCCAGAGGCTCCTGTGCCAGAGGGGAAGAGCTCTTCATCTGATCCAGAGGAACCTTAAACTCAGGATGCTCCTCATAATAAGCTTTCATCTCATCCATTTCTTCTACCTGGTTATTGACAGGAATATAGCCGGAACCGGTAGAAAGGATATACTGTGCCTCAGGAGAGGAGCAGTACTGGAGCACATCCCAGGCTGCCTCTACCTTTTTCTCATCACCCAGATCAAACAGGGTCAGGCAGGAACCGCCCAGAGCTGCTCCGCTTCCGTCTGCTTCCGTGATCTTTGGAATTGGGGCTGCCTTCCACTGGAAGGAATCGCCTACCAGGCCGTCAATGGTGGCAAGACGGGAGGAGGACATCATGCACATGGCGGTAAGGCCGTTGGCAAATTCCTCATTCAGACTGTCTTCCACATACTTATAACCGCCTGTCTTTAAAAGGGCGTCTACCTTTTCCAGAACGGTTTTTAAGGTGCCGTCCTCGCCAATGGTAAGCTTTGTCATTTCTCCTGCACGGCCGCCCTCATTATCACCCACAAAGGAGTCCTCGGACTGCTGTACAATATAAGTTCACCAGATGGTATCTCTTAATCTGAGCTTCAAAGCCGTAACGCTCTACACTGCCGTCTGCGCCCTTCTTTGTAAGCGCCTCCGTATACTGTGCCAGCTCATCCCAGGTAGCAGGCGGAGCATCAAAGCCCGCCTCCTTTAACGCATCCTCATTGTAGTAAAGAAGCATATTGGAGTTTGCAAAGGGAACCGCCATCAGCTTTCCGTCTGCTGTACAGGAACGGAGCATAGGCTCATAGAAATCATCTTTTTTTACTGCGTTTTCTTCCTTTTCAATCCACGGGGTAAGATCGACGGTCCAGCTTAAATCCATCATGCTGGGGATGGTAGAGGTCAGTCCCTGGTTGATGTCGGGAGCATTTTTCCGGTCATCGGTCTGGTACGCTAAAATCGCCTTATCTGTTCCCTCATAGCCCTGGAACACCAGGTTTACATGGATGCCCTTTTCCTTTCCCTGCCCCTCATTATAATTAGAAATGACAGTCTCCAGCGCCTCTCCCGCAGAACCATTTAAGCTGTGCCAGAAGGTAACAACTGTTTCTCCCTCTGCCGCTTTTTCTGTGGCCTTTGTTTCATCTTTCGCCTCTGTCGCCGCCTCGGCTGCCCCGGTGGACACAGCACTGTCATCTGTTGTCTTGACGCCTCCGCAGCCGGTGAGAGAACCAAGAATTGCCGCTGAGAGAATGGTTGTAGCAATCGCTTTCTTTTTCATCATCTTGTATTCCTTTCTTACATGTTATTATGTATGTTTACGTCTGTAGCATCAGCCCTTTACAGCTCCGCCCATCATGCCGCCTACGATCTTGCGCTGGAAAAGCGCAAGCACCAGAACGGAGGGGATCAGGATAATGGTCGCTGCTGCCATCACAACGCCGAAATCACTGGACGCCTCTGTATTGAGCATGGTAATGGCTACCTGGGCCGTTCTCATTTCATTTACATTTGTCACGATCAGGGGCCACAGGTACGTATTCCAGGTTCCCACAAAGGAGGAAATGAAAACCGTAACCAGGGCCGGAGTGGTGGTCGGCAGAAGGATCTGCAGGAAAAACTGCAGGTTTCCGCAGCCGTCAATATGGGCCGCTTCCTTTAAAGACAGGGAATAGCTCAAAAAATACTGGCGGATCACAAAAATATTCATTCCGGAAACAAAGAAAATCACCATCATTCCCGTATAGGTATTGATCAGATTCATTCCGGAAACGGTAAAATAATTCTGTACCAGCAGCACATCTGTAGGAATGATCATGGTACCGATGGTGAGATAAAATAAAAACTTCTTTCCCGGATACTCAAAAAATGCGAAGGAATAGGCCGCGCAGCTGGAGGTAACGATCCGGACTACGCTTGATACAAAGGCTACAATAAAGGAGTTGAACATAAAGCGGAAAATATCCGTCTGGGTCACAGCCTTTATATAGTTTACCAGATAAATGTAATCCGGTATCAGATGCACTTCTTTTGTCAGGATCTCCGACGGCTGCATAAAGGAAATCAGGACGCAGTATATAATCGGTGAAATGACAGCCAGTCCCACAAACATACAAAACAGCTGGTAAATCAGGCTCTGCAGCTTTCTCTTATTGATCATAATGCACCTTCTTTCCCTCCAAAGCCATACTTAATGCCATCATAAGAGCCGACAGCACAAAGCATACGGTCGTAGCCGCAAAGGCCGCGTTGTAATTGGTTCCCGTAATGGCTTTTTTGTAAATATAAGAGATCATGGTTTCAGTGGCTCCGTTGGGACCGCCCTCAGTCATGATCAGCGTAAAGCTGGCTGTGGTCATGGCATAGGCCACATCCTTTACCAGCAGAAACAGCAGGGTGGGGGAAAGCATGGGAAGGATGATCTTTGTCTGCATCTGGATGCCGCTTACGCCGTCAATGGCCGCGCTCTCCATCACTTCCTCCGAGAGCCCTCTCACGCCGGATAGGATGAAAATAAAATTGTACCCTACATTGGCCCAGATCTGCACGATCATAATGCTGATCAAGGCCAGCTTCTGATCGCTCAGCCAGTTTACATTCAGTCCGGTGAGCTTATTGATAATACCCATGGACGGATTGTAGGCCAGCTGAAAGATCATGGCAACAACCGATGCCGAAACTGCCATGGGAAGGGCAAACATGGCTTCATACACAAAGGAACTCTTTCTCTTTTTTCTGCACAGCAGAGCCAGAAAATACCCCAGAACCATGGATACAGGCACAGTCACAGCCACATAGATCAGGGTATTTTTTACAGCCAGTAAAAACTTCTCATCTCCAAAGACCCTTACATAGTTCTGGATTCCCGCAAATCCCTTTACTGTCCTGAATTTATCAAGGGTGAAAAAGCTTAAAACCTCATTTTTTAAAAACGGGTAATACACAAACAGGACAAACAGCACCACAGCCGGGAGCAGGTATAAATAGGGCTCAACGCATCTTAAAAGGCTTTTCTTCCGTTTCATTTCATATTTCCTCTTTCGATCAGATAGATGCCAGCTTATCAAACAGATCCTTCATCAGACGGTCACGGTTGATGCTGTAGACATATCGGATAAAATGGCGCCGCTTATCCTTTGCATAATGGTGGTCATACTCCATAATAGGGCTTGGTTCCAGACGGTCCAGCATAAAGGAGGTATCAAGCAGCCAGGCCACTGCCGTTACGTCTGAAATCGGCCGGCTCCAGCAGGTTTCTCCGCTTACGATCTCTGCCTCATGACGGGTCTTGTCAATGATGTAATCGCAGAACTCATTTTTCCCCCGCAGCCAGTACTCCAGCTCAGGCCCTGTGGTTGAAAAATGGTCTACCACCCCTCTGCCCGGCAGAAGCACCAGGGGAACTCCGCTTCCAAGAAGCACACGGGCCGCCGCCACATCCTGCTTTGCATTAAAGGAAAAATTATCATGCCAGTCCAATGACAGGCCTCCCAGCCATACCACAAAGATCCTGTCCTTAATCTCAGGCTTCATAAGAAGGGCGGAGGCAATATTGGTACAGGCTGCGATGGCAATCACATAGAGGGGATCTTCCTTTGTATACTCCATTGCCAGACTGCACAGATGCTCTGCAGCCTTTGACACAACCGGGGTTTCTTCATCTGAAAGAAACTGTTCCGCTCCTTTGAAGGTACATTCTTCGTACCGGCTTTGTTTCAGCATCGCCAGCACTCTGAAAATCTCCTCATAGCTGCGCTCCATGCCATCTTTGGGACCATTGGAATGATGGTTGTCAAAGGGAGCTGCATAAATTGCCTTCAGGTTCAGACGATCCTCTGACTGAAGCAGGTACGCCAGAGCAAACTGATCGTCCACCTCATTAAAGGTATCCGTATCCAGCACAACGTCAATCCGCCCCTGGGGCCGTTTTAAACGGGCGATGGACTGTTCCATTTCTGAAATGTCAATATCATCTGAATAGGAAAAGCCAAAGGGATTTGGTATCATGGTATGACTCCTTTTCTCTTTTATTTTGTTTCGACAACTTTTAATTACTTTTTATCATTATTTTCGCCAATAGTCAATATCATTTTTGGTTTTTTACAATATTTTTACGATAGTTAATTTGTTTTTTCACATTTCAATCATTATCAGTTGCTTCTTCGGAGCCAGTAGGCACATAGATCAGATGAAGGCCGGCTGCTGCAAAGCGCTCCTTATCCTCTTTTTTAAAGGGCACATTGCTTACCATATAGTCAAAATTGGTGGCAGCCGTTACAGAAAACACAGCAGCCTCCGGGTATTTTCCCGCTTCCAGCAAAAGAATGGTCTCTCCCGCGCTTTCCATAGCCAGCTTCTGAAAATGCATATCGCTCTCATAGTAGGAGGACAGGATCAGGTTCTTTCCAAGAGCCGCCCCGCTGAGGATGCATTTATCCACATGGAAGCTTTTTAACTGTTCTGCCATAAACTGCCCCTTGGTAGCCCCCTCTCTCTCATTGATCCAGCCGCCTAAAAGAAACACTCTCTTGCACAGCTTCCCCATCTCCACCAATGTAAGAATGTGAATGGAATTTGTAACAATCGTCAGGGTTTTCAGCAGTTCCGGGGCTTTTACAAGCTCCTTTACAAATTCTGCCGTCGTAGTGCTGCTCTCTATGATCAGGGTATCTCCCTTCTGGATCAGCTTTACCGCCTCTTTCCCCAGCTTCTGCTTTTCCCTGCGGCGCACGCCTTCTCTGAACTGAAAGGGGGAAGCCGTTTCCGTATTCCCTGCAAGGGCGGCCCCGCCATGGACACGGACGATCTTGCCCTGTTCCGACAGGATATTTAAGTCCTTTCGGATCGTCTCCATGGAGACGGAAAGACGCTCCGCAAAATCCGCCACCGTAACAATGGGATTTTCCTTTAATATTTCTATGATTTCCTGATATCGTTCCTCTGCTTTATTCATTTCTCTCCTCCATATGGGTATTTTGATTTCATTATAACAGTTTTTTGGTTTTTTCCAACTATTTTTTATAAAGTTGTAAAATGCAAAAAGACGTCTGATTTCTCAGACGCCCTTATAAGAATATATCTCACTGCTCATGGCAAAACGGCGGTATCGCTTTCGTTTTCAGCATCCTGCGGCCCGCAGGCCTCTTTCTCGTATCGGTCTGCCAGTTCATAGGCGCGATTTCTGGTTAAATCCACCAGGCTGGCTGCATAACTGATGCTTCCTGCCCCTTCCGCCTTTCCAGACTGTCCGGCAGCCGTTTCACGATTTATGAGCCACTCCTTCTGCTCCTTTGCAAGTTCCTCCGCCTCCTCCTGAGGGAGGATTCCCAAAAGGGCATTGTACACTGCATTCAGCTCCCTGTCCCACATTTTGACTTCGGTCTCCGCAGATGTTTTAATGGAGTATACGTTGGGATCCCTTTCCTGCTCCTGCATTTTCTGGATCTGTGCGTCCAGATCGTTCAGACGCTGTCTGTAAAGTCCGCCTTCACACGGGCCGTCTGCCTGTGAACCTGTGGCCTCTCTCCCACTTTCCGGTACTGCTGACCGGGCCATTGCCGGGACAGGCTCAGAGATTGCAGCGGGTTCTCCCGCCTCTTCTTCCTTTTGTTCCGTTTCCGGTACTGCCATATCTGCCTGAGCCTGTTCCTGCACAGCGCCGCTCTCCTCCTTCTGAGCCTCTTCCTCTGTCTGTTCCTTAAACGGCCCCAAAGAAGCCTCTGTGGATATTTCTCCCTCAAAGGCGGCACTGTCTGCCTGTTTTTTTACTACAGACCTGGTATAACCGGTCACCAGAATGCCGATTACCAGAATCCCCAGAATCACCAGCCATATCCTTTTATCTTTCATATTCCATCATCCCTGTCTGGTTAAATTTCACTTTCCAGTGATACATTATCACAAAAACGGACAATTGTGAATACGATTTTCAAAGGAGTAATACATTGTAAGATATCTGTAATATCTAAAAAGGACTCCTATTGGAGTCCTTCATCGATCATCAGATCAGTTCCGTCGGCAGCCGTCGTAGCCAGCTGGTCGCAGCGTTCATTTTCCGGATGGCCCGCATGGCCCTTTACCCATATAAAGGTGACCTGATGAGGCTCCTTTGCCTTTAAAAGGCGCTTCCACAGGTCAATATTTTTTACCGGCCCGCTCTTTCCCCGATCCCAGTTTTTTGCCACCCAGCCTTCGATCCAGTGTTTGTTAAAGGCGTCTGTCAGATATTTGGAATCGGAATAAAGGGAAACCGCGCAGGGACGGTTCAGGGCTTCCAGGCCTGCAATCGCCGCCATAAGCTCCATGCGGTTATTGGTGGTGCGGACATAGCCGCCGGACATGGTTTTTTCGTAGCGCTTTCCGGTCCGGTCTGTATAGTGCATTACTACGCCGTAGCCGCCGGGACCGTCCGGGTTTCCCCGGGCGGAACCGTCTGTATAGATCTGTACTTCTGTCATTGTTTTTTGTCTCTCCTGTTGTTCATTGATAGGAAGCGGCACTTTACCGGTCCCACTTCTCGCACAGAGCCAGAATCTGTTCCGTAAACCGGGTCAGATCCTTATTTGCCCCGCCCTGATTATGGCTGATTACATCTAAAAGCCTGCTGCCTGCATCCACCAGCCTTGTATAAACGCCGGTAGCCTTCCGTCTGGCCTCTGTTTCCTTCTCAACGGGAACAGGCTCTGTCTGGCAGATCCAGCAGTTCTTTATAAGATCAAACTGAGAACCGGAATAAGGGGCGTCCGCAGCCAGCTTAAGCTGATTCTGCAAAGCCTCTGTAAAGGCGGTACAGGACTCCTCGTTCCCATGTACGACAAATACATGGGAAGGCTGCTTTTCAAAGGCTGAAATCCACTCCAGAAGGCCGTCCCGGTCCGCATGGCCGCTGATGCCGTCTATGGTTTCAATATGGGCCCGCACATCAATTTCTTCTCCGAAGATCTTTACTGCCGGGGTGCCGTCCTGAAGCACCCGTCCCAGTGTCCCCTCTGCCTGATATCCGGCGAATACCACAGAACACTCCGGACGCCACAGGTTATGCTTTAAATGATGGCGGATTCGGCCCGCATCACACATACCTGCCGCAGAAATAATTACTTTGGGAGTCATGTCAAAATTGATATTTTTGGATTCATCACTGGTAACTGAAAGCTTCAGCCCTTTAAAATCAATGGGGTTGATCCCCCGCTCTACCAGTGCCTTTGTCTCATCATCATAGCAGTCCAGAAGGTTTTCCGTAAATACCTGTGTTGCCTCCACAGCCAGAGGACTGTCCACATACACCAGAAATCCATCGTGGCCGTGAACCAGATTATGTTCCTTGATATGGCGGATCATATAAAGAAGCTCCTGGGTACGGCCTACGGCAAAGGCGGGAATCACCACATTCCCTGAACGGTCCAGCGTTTCCTGGATGATCCTTGTCAGGCTCTCTACATAGGTAGTGGTCTTTTTGTGGTATCTGTTTCCATAGGTGGATTCCATCACCACATAATCTGCCTCTGAAATATACTGAGGGTCACGGATCAGCGGTTTGCTTTTATTTCCGATATCGCCGGAAAATACGATCTTTCGCTCCTCATCCCCCTCTTTGGCCCAGATTTCAATGGAAGCAGAGCCAAGCAGATGGCCCACATCGGTAAACCGGAGGGTCAGATTGTCATTCAGCTTAAACACCTGACCATATGCTACGCCCTCAAAATGGCTCAGTACGCCCTCGGCATCCTCTACCGTATAAAGAGCCTCTACCTCGCCGCGTCCGGCTCTTTTAGCCTTCCTGTTTTTCCATTCTGCCTCCATCTCCTGGATGTGGGCGCTGTCGCGAAGCATGATCTGGCATAAATCCATCGTGGCATAGGTGGTAATGACCCGTCCCTTAAAGCCTCTGGCATAAATCCACGGCAGCAGGCCTGCATGGTCAATATGGGCGTGTGTGAGAAAAACGTAATCAATCTCACTGTAACTTACAGGCAGCTCTGCATTGACGTATGGATTATTCCCCTGCTCCATACCGCAGTCGATCAGCACCTTACTGCCTCCTGCCTCAAGAAAATGACAGCTTCCAGTTACTTCATGATCTGCTCCGATAAAGGTTAGTTTCATATGCATTCTCCCCTCTGAAGGTGGTTGAATAAAAAGTATAATCGTCTGTCAACTTGTAGGTATTATACCATATTCACAGTATGATTTGCAATATTTATAAAAATTTTATATAATAATACAAATCATACCCCCATTACTGTCATTGATGATCTTCTGCAGCGTATCCTGAAGCTTCATCTGACAGTCCTCTGTCATCTGGGAGATCTTGGCCTGGATTCCATCCTCTACGATCTGTTCAATGGACTTCCCGAAAATATTGGCATCCCATACGCCCTCCTCGCTTTCTCCCGCATTGGATTTAATATAGGCGATGAGGTCTCTGGCCTGCTGTTCACTTCCCACGATTGGGGCAATTTCCGTCTCAATATGAGCCTTGATCAGGTTAATGGACGGAGCCTGCGCCTTCATTTTTACCCCGTATTTGTTTCCGTGGCGGATCACCTGTGGTTCGTCTAAGAGGATTTCCTCCCGCTCTGGCATCATGACGCCATACCCCTTGATCCGTGCCTGAGCCAGCGCATTTTTGACCTTTTCATACTCCTTCTGCATCCGGGCCAGACCGCTTAAGGTCTGCATCAGTTCATATTCTCCCCCAATAGGAAGACCCACATAATCGCTTAAGATCTGATAGTAATAGCTGTCGTCCATTTCCACTGCAAGATCCACGCTTCCGTCTGCCATTTCCATTTTCCGCACGGAAAGAGACTTAATGGCTCCCGATTCATCCTTCATCTCCCGTATTCTTAAAGCCACATCCTTCATGTGCTCCACCTTCTGTAAGATCTCTTTTGCCGTCTGGATCACCCGAGCCTTCAGCCAGTGGGATGCAGGAAGGATCTCCAGCCATTTTGGAATGTGAAAATCCATCTCCGTAACCGGAAATTCCTTTAAAACGCACTCTAAAATATGAAAAATGTCCTCTTTTTTCAGCTGCTCACAGTTGACCGGAAGCACAGACACCCCATACGTCTCCTCCAGTTCCTTTGCCAGCCGGGCAGTTTCTTCCGAATAGGGCTTTACGGAATTTAAAAGAATGACAAACGGCTTTCCCAGTTTTTTAAGCTCCTCTACGGTCTGGCGCTCTGCCGCTATGTATCCCGGACGTTTCAGATCCCCTATAGTACCGTCTGTCGTCACCACAATGCCGATGGTGGAATGATCTCCGATCACCTTCCTGGTTCCAAGCTCTGCAGCCTGGGTAAAGGGGATCTCGTGGTCAAACCAGGGCGTCTTTACCAGCCGCTCCTCCTCATTTTCCACATGGCCCGCGGCCCCCTCTACCATAAAGCCCACACAGTCAATCAGGCGCACCCTGGCTTCAATCCCGTCATCCAGAGAAATTTTTGCCGCCTCCTTTGGGATAAATTTGGGTTCCGTTGTCATAATGGTTTTTCCCGCAGCGCTCTGGGGCAGTTCATCCCGGCTGATGGCGCGCAGATGTTCGTCCTCCATGGCCGGAAGCACCAAAAGCTCCATGAAGCGTTTGATAAAGGTGGATTTCCCCGTCCGCACCGGCCCCACCACTCCAATATAGATTTCTCCCCCGGTTCTGGCTTCAATATCTCTGTATACATTAAAATTGTCCATAAAAATACCCCCTTGCACGTTTTTATAATATATGCACAGGGGGTTCACTTGTATTACTCGCTTAAGTATGCCTTCTTTACCTGATCGTTGTTCATCAGTTCCTTTGCATCTCCGGAAAGGGCAATGGTACCTGTTTCCAGAACATAGGCCTTGTCTGCAATGGAAAGAGCCTTTTTTGCATTCTGCTCTACCAGAAGAACGGTCGTTCCGTCCTCATTGATCTTCTGGATGATATCAAAAATCTCATTTACATAAATTGGAGAAAGTCCCATAGAAGGCTCGTCCAAAACGATCAGTCTGGGGTGGCTCATAAGAGCGCGTCCCATGGCAAGCATCTGCTGCTCGCCGCCGGAAAGAGTGCCTGCCAGCTGGTTTTTCCGCTCCTCCAGACGTGGAAAACGCTTATAGATCATCTTTAGCGTTTCTTCCATCTCATTTTTATCCTTGCGGGTGTAAGCGCCCATTTTCAGATTCTGAAGCACTGTCAGGGTAGCAAATACGCGCCGTCCCTCAGGCACATGGGCGATTCCCATGCTTACCAGCTTATAACCGGGTACACGGGTAATATCCGTTCCTTCATAGACGATCTTTCCTGCCTTGGCGCTTAAAAGGCCTGTAACGGTGTGCAGTGTTGTGGTTTTTCCCGCACCATTTGCGCCGATCAAAGCCACGATCTCTCCCTGGTCTACATCAAAGGAGATTCCCTTTAACGCCTGGATCACACCGTAATACACCTCCAGGTCTCTGACTTCAAGCATAGCCATAATATCCTCTCCTCCTATTCACCAAGATATGCTTTTACAACTTCCGGATCATGGAGCACCTGGCTGGTGGAGCCTTCTCTTAATACCTGTCCGAAGTTTAAGACAGTAAGCTTCTCGCAGATACCGCTTACCAGCTTCATATCGTGCTCAATGAGCAGAATCGTCATATCAAAATTGTCTCTGACAAAACGGATGGTATCCATAAGCTCTGCCGTCTCGTTGGGATTCATGCCTGCCGCAGGCTCATCTAAAAGGAGCATCTTGGGATCTGTAGCCAAAGCTCTGGCAATCTCCAGCTTTCGCTGCTTTCCATAGGGAAGATTGGAGGCCTTAAAATCACACTCTCCTGCCAGGCCGAATACTTCTAACAGACTCATGGCTTTTTCATCCATTTCCTTTTCTGTCTTATGGTATCTTGGAAGCCGGAAAATCCCCTCCAGTGTAGAATACCTGTGATGATTGTGAAGACCCGTCTTTACATTATCAAGCACGGACATATCCGTAAATAAGCGGATGTTCTGGAATGTTCTTGCAATACCGTCCTGATTGATCTGGATGGTACTTTTTCCTGTGATATTTTTGCCGTCCAGCACAATACTTCCCGCATTTGGCTTATAAACGCCTGTAAGAAGGTTAAACACGGTAGTCTTTCCCGCTCCGTTCGGTCCGATCAGACCGTAAAGCTGCCCTTTTTCAATATCGATATGGAACCCGTCAACGGCCTTAAGACCGCCAAAGGAAATGCTTAAATTTTTTACTTCCAGCAGTGCCATTACGCCGCCTCCTTCTCTTTCTTTCTGAAATTCTGAGCAATCCGCTCTCTGAGCACTACAAACTGGGGTGCAGAGTTAAAGAGCATGGCAAGGATCAAAACAACTGCATAGATCAGCATACGATAATTGCTCAGTCCTCTCAGAAGCTCCGGAAGCATATACAGAACAACGGCGGCAATGACAGAACCGCGGATATTTCCGATCCCGCCCAAAACCACATATACAAGGATCATGATGGACATATTATAACCAAAGTTCTTCGGCAGAGCCGTTAAGGTAGTCAGGTTATGGGCATAGAGAACGCCTGCTACGCCTGCCAGAGCCGCAGATACGGAAAATGCCAGCAGCTTATACTTTGTAATATTGATTCCTACAGACTCAGCCGCAATCCGGTTGTCACGGATCGCCATGATCGCCCGTCCGGTCCGGGAATTGATGATATTCAAAACAATAAACAACGTAATCAGCACCAGGATCACGCCAATGGTAAAGGTGGCTGCCTGGGGAGTGCCTGTGATCCCCTGAGCGCCCTTGATCAGCACCTCTCCGTCCGGTGCCAGCCCCAGAGAAAGAGAGTCCTTTAAAGAAAAATGGAAACCGGCGCTGTCTCTGCCGAGATAAATGGCATTTACAAGGTTTTTAATGATCTCTCCAAAGGCAAGCGTTACAATCGCCAGATAGTCACCCTTTAAACGCAGTACCGGAATACCGATAAGGATCCCGAAAACTGCCGCCGCCGCTGCTCCTATGAAAATTGCGATCACCAGGGAAAGGGTGGGATCAATGGAACCCTTCATGCACTTGGAAAAAAGAGCACCCGCAAAAGCGCCCACACACATAAAGCCTGCATGGCCAAGGCTCAGCTCTCCTAAAATGCCTACGGTCAGATTCAGGGACACAGCCATAATGACATAAATGCAGAAAGGCACTAAAAGTCCCTTGACGAGGCTGGAAATATGCCCTCCGCTTATCATAAACTGCATGATCAGCCAGGCAGCGATCACCATACAGTAGGTGATCATGTTATTGATAAATATTTTTTTCTTTGCTGTGCTTTTCATACCGGTACACCTACACTTTCTCTCTGATCTGTTTTCCAAGAATACCTGTGGGCTTCACAAGCAGTACAACGATCAGAACAGAGAACACAATGGCATCTGATAACTGGGAAGAAATATATGCCTTTGACAAAATTTCGATCACTCCCAGAAGGATTCCTCCGATAAATGCTCCCGGTATGGAGCCAATCCCTCCAAATACGGCAGCCACGAAAGCTTTGATGCCTGGCATAGAACCGGTGTATGGCGTTAAAGACGGATAAGCAGAGCACAAAAGCACACCTGCGATGGCTGCAAGAGCAGAACCAATGGCAAAGGTAAGGGCAATGGTACCGTTCACATTGATACCCATAAGGGTAGCAGCACCCTTATCCTCTGATACAGCCAGCATAGCCTGTCCTGCCTTGGAGCGGTTTATAAATATCACAAGCCCCGCCATGATAATAATACACGTTATAATCGTAACAATTGTTTCTCCTGTAACCGTCAGCTGTCCGTCTGCCAGACGCAGAGCCGGAAGAGTTACAACAGACTGAAAGGATTTGGTATCGGCTCCAAAGATCAAAAGAGCCAGGTTCTGAAGCAGATAGCTGACGCCGATGGCTGTGATCAGTACTGCCAGCGGGGAAGCTGCACGAAGAGGCTTATATGCCACTCTCTCGATCACAACGCCCAGAACCGTGCACACTACTACTGCTAAAAGCACACCTGCCAGGGGAGGAAGCCCCATGGAACCGGTTGCCACGAATACCACATAGCTTCCGATCATTATAACATCGCCGTGAGCAAAATTCAGCATCTTGGCGATTCCATATACCATGGTATATCCAAGGGCTATGATTGCGTATACGCTGCCCAGGCTGACGCCGTTGATCAAATAGTTAACAAAGCTCATTCTATAACACCTCTTCTATGGTTTACTACAGATAAGAGGGCTGTCTTGCGACACCCCTCTTTCGGGTCTTTCGTTATGAAAATTTATTCCATGGCCGCATATGCGCCGTCTACGATCTTCACAGCCTTAGGTGCCTTGTGCGGCTCGCCGTCCTCTGTCCAGGTCATTCCGGTGCCGGTAAGACCATCCAGCTTGATATTCAGCATGGATGCCTTCATCGCCTCGCACAGATCGCTGACAGACATATCCGGTGTTGCCTTTGCATCCTCAATGGCTGCCTTTACAGCATAAACTGCATCGTAAGCGTCTGCTGCAAACTGGATCGGCGTCTCTTTGTAAGCATCTTCATATGCCTTTACAAACTTTACTGTGAGGTCATCCTTTGCATCAGCTGCAAATGGAGTTAAGAGCATCAGCCCTTCTGCCAGACTGGTATCAAAGCCCTCTACCTGAAGGATACCGTCCATACCGTCTACCCCAAAGAACTGGGGCGCAAAGCCCATGGTATTGGCCTGCTGAAGGATCAGAGAAGCCTCTGTGTAATAGATCGGAAGGAATACCATCTCAGCGCCGGCATCCTTTGCCTTCTGAAGCTGCGTGGAGAAATCCTTGTTGCTGTCGGCTGTGAATGCCTCTGCTGCTACGATCTCAATCCCCTGGGCCGGAGCTTCCTGAGCAAACTTCTCATATACCCCGCTGGAATATACGTCCGAGCTGTCATAGATTACCGCAATCTTAGATGCAAGCTTATGCTCTCCAATATAAGTAGCAGAAGCCGCACCCTGATCCGGGTCAGAGTAGCAGATACGGAATACGTTCGGATTCGCTGCACATTCAACAACGGAACCGGATGGCGTGATCTGGAACATATTATCAGCTGCTGTTTTATCCGCTACTGCAAGACATGGGGCTGATGTGGTGGTTCCTACCAGTACCTGCATTCCCCAGTCCTTTAAGGTATTATACGCATTTACACTTTTTTCCGCGTCATGTTCATCATCCTGGAACTGGAACTCAATCTGATAGCCATTGATACCGCCTGCTGCGTTGATCTCATTTACAGCCAGCTCTGTACCGTGCTGTACAGCTATTCCATATACAGCCGCGCCGCCTGTAACAGGGCCGATTCCGCCGATCTTAAATACCTTCGCCGCTTCACTTCCGCCCTCAGAGTTTGCTTCTGCTGAAGCGGAACTTCCCTCAGCTTTTGTCCCGGCTGCCGAACCTCCGCAGGCAGTTAATGAAACTGCCATTGCTGCCGCAAGTCCTGCGCATAAAAGTCTTTTTTTCATAATATCCTCCTCCTGCAGTGCCAGACACTGTCCCTGCCCTCTTTAAAGCCGGAACACTGCTCACTGCATATTATAATGCTCTGCTGTATTAAAGCTTTCTTAAGATTATAAGAATTTCCCTCTGCATTGTCAACCGTTTTCCCTGATTCCTGCTATAACGAAAAGTTATTCCTTCCATTCCAGCAGAGCATTTTCTGCCCGCCGGTCCCTGAGCATCAGATCATACAGCGCATCCTTTGCAGGCTTTCCGTCAAAAAGAACCTCATTTACCTGCTCCACGATCGGCATAGACACCTGATATTTCTTAGAAAGAGCCCTGGCCGCTCTGGCAGAGTATACACCCTCTACTACCATTTTTACTTCTTTCATGGCTTCATCCATCGTATATCCCTTACCGATCAGGATACCTGCTCTGCGGTTTCGGCTGTGCATACTGGCGCAGGTAACGATCAGATCTCCGATTCCAGTCAGGCCGGAAAAGGTCTCCGGGCTTCCTCCCATGGCAGTACCAAGCCTGGTGATCTCGGCAATGCCTCTGGTGATCAATGCAGCCTTTGTGTTATCACCGCAGCCTAAGCCGTCCGCAATCCCCGCAGCAAGGGCGATTACATTTTTAAGCGCGCCTCCCAGCTCAATTCCCAGCATATCCGGACTGGTATACACCCGGAATACAGGGCTCATAAACAGGTTCTGTACCAGCTCCGCATCCTGTCTTCTATGCGCTCCTGCCACACAGGTAGTAGGGAGTCCCCTGCTTACCTCCTCTGCATGGCTGGGCCCGGAAAGAACCGTAACCCTGGCAGCCGGAAGCTCTTCCTCAATGATCTCAGACAGATTTTTAAGAGTCGTATCCTCAATCCCCTTGGCTACATTGGTAATGACCTGCCCATCCTTTAAAAAGGGAGCCATCCTGTGCGCCGTTTCCCTCACATAAACCGATGGAACCGAAAGAACCAGAAGCTCCTTATCCTTCATAGCCTGCTCAAGATCTCCTGTCACACGGATCTTCTCCGGGATCGGCGTATCCCCCAGATTGGGATGGCGTCTTGTGGCTGTAAGCGCTTCTACCTCCGCAGGAACCGCAGACCACAGCTCCACCTCATGGCCGTTTCCCGTAAGGAGAACCGCTAAAGCAGTTCCCCAGGTTCCTGAACCGATCACACCAATCTTAGACATATCGTACCCCTCCTGTCACTGTATTTATGTATTTACTGCTTTTTGGCTCCCACTTTATTTTCCGTGCCCTTTAAAAGACGGCCGATATTCGCCCGGTGACGCCAGAAGGCCATGACCGTGATCACGGCTGTCACAGCTGTAAACTCCAGTCTTCCCGGTATCAGGCCATAGGCTCCGCGGAGATTCTGTACTGCGTCCCAGACAAGAAGGATCACAGATACCACTAAAGAACCTAACGATACATAGCGTGTCACTGCCACAAGCAGAATAAAGCAGGATAGGCAGATCACAGTCAGTCTCCAGTCAATGGAGAAAATAATTCCCGCTGTGGCTGCAATTCCCTTTCCTCCCTTAAATCCCAGATAAAAAGGGAAATTATGTCCCAGGATCACTCCAAGGCCCGTATAGAGCATATACACATACATAAGCTCCGGCTGATCCTTAAACAGCAGCCGCGTGATAAAGCAGGGGATCACGGTTTTTAAGAAATCTCCCACAAAAACCGTAAGACCTGCTTTTTTTCCCATTACACGCAGGGCATTGGTACTGCCGGAGTTGCCGCTTCCGTAACTGCGTATATCAATGCCGTGAAGTTTTCCATAAATATATCCGGTCTGAAAGAGGCCGCACAGATAACCGGCGGCCAGACAAATGATGCGTTCCATTTCTCATATCCCCTTGTATTACTGATCTTTTTCCTTCCGTTCCCGGATGATGAATTTTAAGGAGGTACCCTTAAATCCAAAAGCGTTTCGGATCTGATTCTCCAGATATCTCGTATAGGAGAAATGCATCAGTTCCTTATCGTTTACAAACACCACAAAGGTCGGCGGCTTTACAGATACCTGGGTCATGTAGTAAATCTTTAAGCGCTTGCCCTTATCGGAAGGCGGCTGCTGCATGGCTACTGCCTCTGTCATGATCTCATTAAGAACACCGGTCGCTACACGGAGATTCTGGTTCTGGCGCACCATATCGATCATGTCAAACAGCTTTGGAAGACGCTGTCCGGTGGCAGCCGAGATAAAGATAAATTCCGCATAGGGCATGAATGCCAGAGTTTCCCGGATTTTATTTGTATACTGGTAAATGGTCTTGTCATTCTTCTCAATGGCATCCCATTTATTTACAGCCACAATAATTCCCTTGCCTCTGTCATGTGCAATTCCGGCGATCTTTGCATCCTGCTCCGTAACGCCTTCCTTGGCATCAATGACCACAACCACAATGTCCGCCCGCTCCACTGCGGTTACCGTACGGATAATACTGTAGCGCTCCAGTTCTTCTTTGATTTTATTTTTGCGGCGGAGTCCCGCTGTGTCGATAAATACATAGGGCGTACCGTTGTGGACAATCTCTGTATCCACTGCATCTCTGGTAGTTCCGGCAATATCAGATACAATGACCCTGTTTTCTCCTAAAAGCTTATTGATAATGGAAGATTTTCCCACATTAGGCTTTCCGACCACCGCAATTCTCGGACGGTCATCCACCTCTTCCTCTGAGGCAGTTCCGTCAAAATGTTTTACCACCTCATCCAACAGATCACCGATCCCCAGACGGGATGCCGCAGAAACAGGAACAGGATCGCCGATTCCCAGATTGTAAAACTCATATACGTCATTTCCAAATTTTGCCATGCTGTCCACTTTATTTACAGCCAGCACAACCGGTTTTCTGGATTTGCGGAGCATATCTGCCACCTTGGAATCCGCATCTACCAGTCCCTGACGCACATCTACGATAAACACGATCACATCTGCGGTGGAAATGGCGATCTCCGCCTGCTCCCGCATCTGGGATAAAATGATATCGCTGGTATCCGGTTCAATACCGCCTGTATCAATTAAAGTGAAATTCATATCCAGCCAGGAACAGTCCGCATAAATACGGTCTCTGGTAACGCCTGGGGTATCCTTTACAATGGAGATGGTATCTCCTGCAATTACATTAAACAGCGTAGATTTTCCCACATTGGGTCTTCCTACGATGGCTACCACTGGTTTGCTCATTTATCTTTATTCCTCCTACTTATATGACTCGTCCGACAGCTCATCAAGCTCATAGCCCTCATAGCCGTAGTCTGCTCCAAGGCCTGCTTCATCCTCCGTTTGTTCTGCTTCCAGCTCTGGATAAAGAACCGCCTTTACAAAATCGCGCCCGCTTGATTTTACTATACGCACCTTTACTTGTAAAGCCTTTTCTGCGTCCTCGGCCGTGAGATCATCCAAAAAAACGATCTCGCCGCTGCGGAACATATTTACCGGAAGAAGAAGGTATTCTCCCAGCTCTTTGCCCTTTAGCTGGGCGATCACATCCTGCCCGGTGAGAAGGCCGGATACAGTGATGGATTCTCCAAAAAAATCATTTCTTATGGGATAAATATGAATGGTGCGGCCGGGGAATTTTTCATTGATCCATCCGGCATATTTCTTTATATAAGGATAGGGAAGGCGGCCGGTTGCAATGGAAACGGTACGGTTTTGACCGTCATCAGAGTACCCTTTTAACGCCTCCTCTACTTCTGAGGCCAGAAGCCTCAGCATTCCCACTCCGTTTTCCAGCTGGATATAACCGTCATATCGCTCCTCCTCCGGAAGGGGGCGCTCTGCCAGAATATACCACTCGTCGCTGGCGTGGATAAAGTGGATCCCATGCTCCTTATACAGCTTTTTCTGCCACATCTCGATCAGGTCGATGACCTGGCAGGCGTCCTCCTTTGTAAACGGTTCTAAGGGGTACAGACCGTCTCTGTACTTGGAAAGCCCCACCGGCACCACAGATACGCTCTGCATACAGGGAATATACTTTGTAAGATCCTCAATGGAACGCTTTAACTCCTCCCCGTCATTGACACCCTTGCACAAAACAATCTGTCCGTTCATGGGCGTACCTGCCTCATAAAGGCGGTCGATCAGTTTCAGGGATTGTCCTGCAAAACGGTTGTGCAGCATCTTGCAGCGAAGCTCCGGATTGGTGGTCTGGACGGAAATATTGATCGGAGCCAGTTTAAAGCGGATGATCCGCTCGATATCTTTTTCCTTCAGATTCGTAAGGGTCACATAATTTCCCTGGAGAAAGGACAGTCTGGTATCATCATCCTTAAAATACAGTGTTTCCCGCATTCCCGGAGGCATCTGGTCAATAAAGCAGAAAATGCACTTGTTGCTGCAGGATCGGTACTCGCTCATAAGTCCGTTTTCAAACGTAAGTCCCAGATCCTCATAATCGTTTTCAATGTCAAGCTCCCACTCTTCTCCGTCAGCCTTTCTCACCGCCATAAGCATGGACGGACTGTTTACATAGTATTCATAATCGAATATATCCTCTATGGGATTTCCGTTGATCGTAAGGACACAGTCTCCCGGCTCCAGCTCCAGTTCTTCGCCAATGGAACCCGGATCTACCTTTGAAATAAGATGTCCCTTCAGTTTCTTTTCCATATTATTTTAACCTCAATCTGTCTGTATTCTGATGTTCTTTTTCTATCATAACAATTTTACCTATGTTTGTAAATGGCAACTTCCCAATGTATTTTTCAGTAAAATCTCTGTAAAGCCTTGACCGGAATGGCGGGAAATGGTATATATCATATGTATGCCCTCAGACAGGGACGGCCTGTCCGCCTTGTTTTCTGAGGAAAACCGTCACTACAATGGACAAAGGAGTAAGCTTTCATGGCTAACAATTTCGTATTTAATGATTCCCTCCCCGTTGCACCTTTAAAGCTGGCTGCCCTGGAAAGCTGCCGGGACTTCGCCTCCAAGGTCAACGATCACATTGTGCAGTTCCGCCGCAACGATATTGAGGAACTGACCCGCCGCAAGGCAGACCTGCGCTACCGCGGATATGATGTGGATTCCTATCTGTTGGACTGCCACTGCCCGCGCTTTGGCACTGGCGAGGCAAAAGGCGTGATCAATGAATCTGTACGCGGCAACGATGTATTTGTAATGGTTGATGTAATGAACTACAGCATCCCCTACACTGTATGCGGCTACACCAACCACATGTCCCCGGATGACCATTATCAGGATTTAAAGCGTATTATCGGCGCCTGCTCCTCTACCGCTCACCGGATCAATGTAATTATGCCTTTCCTCTATGAAAGCCGCCAGCATAAGCGCAGCAAGCGCGAGTCCTTAGACTGTGCTATGGCACTGGAGGAGCTGGTTGCAATGGGCGTAGAAAACATCATTACCTTTGATGCTCACGACCCCAGAGTGCAGAATGCCATCCCCCTTTACGGCTTTGACAACTTCCTGCCTACGTATCAGTTTGTAAAAACACTGTTCTCCCACGATACTACCACAAAGATCGACAAGGAGCATCTGATGGTGATCAGCCCGGATGAAGGCGCCATGAACCGCGCGGTATATCTGGCAAACAACCTGGGCGTAGATATGGGTATGTTCTACAAGCGCCGCGACTATTCCAAGGTTGTAAACGGACGCAACCCCATCGTAGCCCATGAGTTCTTAGGTTCCTCCGTAGAAGGCAAGACCGTTCTGATCATTGACGATATGATCTCCTCCGGTGAAAGTATGCTGGATACCTGTAAGGAATTAAAGGAGAAAAAGGCTGCCAAGGCGATCGTATGCTGTACCTTCGGCCTGTTCACCAATGGACTTGAGAAGTTCGACGAGTATTTTGAGAAAGGTTATCTGGATTATGTGATCACAACCAACTTAAATTACCGTCCAAAGGAGCTCTTTGACCGCAAGTGGTATCTGGAGGCAGATATGAGCAAATACACCGCTGCTATTATCAACTCCTTAAACCATGACCGTTCCATCGGAGCAACTCTTTCTCCTACAGAGAAGATCCAGAAGCTTGTAAGAAAAAGACAGCAGATCATCTAATGATATCATGAAACCCCGTCTGGGCCGCCATCAAGGGCCGTCCGAAGACGGGGTTTTTCATTGATGTATCATTTCAGGCATAAAAATGCTGCCAGAGTTCCTCTTTTAGCCCCAGCCTTCCGGTGGGAAAAAAGCACCTCATGGTTGCACATGGTACAGATATTGGCCGTGTGGATCTGCTCTTTTTTTAGTCCGGCTTCCAGAAAAAGGATTTCATTTGCCGTCCACAGATCCAGCTGATATTTGCCCGGAGCCTTTCCTTCTGTAAAAAGGGAAGAATGCCATCTGGGAGCAAAGGCTTCTTTAAATTCCTCCACCACCTCTTCTCCCACTTCAAAGCAGTCCTTACAGATGCTGGGGCCGATGCAGACCACCAGATCCTCAGGCCGTGTTCCGAAGGCCTCCTTCATGGCCTTTATAGTTTCCTGCCCCATGGCCTTTACCGTCCCCCGCCAGCCGGAATGGCTTAAGCCGATGGCCCTATGGATCCAATCCACAAAATACAGCGGCACACAGTCCGCATAAAAGGTCACAAGGGTCTGGCCGGGTACATCTGTGATCATCCCGTCTACATCCCGGTAATCTCTGGGAATGATCACCCCTTTTCCCTCATCTGCCTTGGTCATACGCCGGACATTGACTGTATGGGTCTGCCAGGATACGGTCATCCGGTCTCTGTCTACCCCGAGAGCCGTGGCCATTCTGGTAAAATTTTCCAATACATCCTTCGGATCGTCCCCTCTGGTATAAGAAAAGTTCATAGATGCGCAGTCCCCTTTGCTTACGCCTCCAAGCCTGGTGGAAAAACCGTTGATCACAAGGTCGGTTTTTTCAAGAACATCAAAGGAAAGATACGGCACTCCTCCCTTTTCTCTTGTCGTAAGAACCTTCGCACTGTTTTTATACTTCCACTGAATCATAGAGCATTCTCCCCTGTATCTTTTGATCAATTCTTTTAAAAAGCATCCTGTATCCACTGAATTGATTCTCCCATAATACCTACTGCGTCAAAGCGGCAGGGTGTATCCTGAGAAATGCGGCGGATATACATATAATAAGCGGCCGTATGGCGGATTTTTTTCTGTTTGCGTCCGTCAATGGCCTCCAGGGGAGAGCCGCAGCCCGGACCGGATCTGTATTTTACTTCTGTAAATACAAGGCAGGCGCCGTCCATCAGGATCAGGTCGATCTCCCCTTTGCGGCAGCGGAAATTCTTTTCCAGAAGCCGCAGCCCTTTACTTTGAAGAAAGGCAGCCGCTGCATCTTCATAACGGCTGCCTGTTTCTCTTTTATTCATTCTGCTTCCTCTGCAACAAAGTTTTTAATAAAGCTTCTTCTGTGGATCGGACAGGGCCCAAGCTCCTTTAAAGCCTGAATATGGGCCGCCGTGCCGTAACCCTTGTGCTTTGCAAAGCCGTAACCGGGATAGATTTCATCATATTCTGCCATCATGTGATCCCTTGTAACCTTTGCCAGAATACTGGCGGCAGCGATGGATACGCTCTTTGCATCTCCCTTTATAATAGATACCTGCGGAATCTCTACCTTTGGAATCTGGACCGCGTCATTGAGCAAAATCTCCGGTACCGCAGAAAGCCCCCGGATTGCTTCCCTCATGGCCTCATAGGTGGCCTGCAGAATATTGATTTCATCAATCCGGGCCGGAGAAGCAGTCCCTACGCACCAGGATACAGCCTTTTCCTTAATCTCAAGAAAAAGCTCTTCCCGCCTCTTTTCTGACAGCTTTTTAGAATCATTCAGATAGAGGATCTGACAGTCCTTTGGCAGAATCACTGCCCCTGCCGTAACCGGCCCTGCAAGGGGCCCCCTGCCGGCCTCATCAATCCCGCAGATCAACGTATAATCTTCATATCCTTTTTCATAGGCTTTCATCGCCTCCAGTCTGGCAAGCTCCTTTTCCAGACGTTCTCCCTTTAATTCACGCGCCATTTATTTCACCCTGTCTGTGTAATCCTGTGCCTGCTCCAGACTGAGCTTTCCAAGCTTTCCGGAACGGAACTCATCTAAAAGAAGGGCAGAGGCTCTGGCAAGGTCCAGCTCTCCTCCCTTCATCAGGCACGCACGGTTTTTCGCAATCCGCTCCAGCATCCGGCTTGCCTTCAGATTCTGCTCCTCTTTTGACAGTTCCTTCCAGGCACTGTTGTCTTCCGTTTCTCCCTCAGCAGCATCCCCGTAGCGCTCTGTGAGCACGCCGGGATAAATCTGCTCCAAAAGCCCGATCAACTCCCAGGCCAGCTCTTCCCGGTTTAAAATCTGGTCGTTAATGGAGCCGATCAGAGCCAGATGCAGGCCTACGGTCTGATCCTCAAATCTGGGCCACAAAATACCCGGAGTATCTAAAAGCTCCAGCGTTTTATTCAGACGGATCCACTGGTTTCCCTTTGTGACACCGGGCTTATTTCCCGTTTTGGCGCAGGCCTTTCCGGCAAAGGAATTGATAAAGGTGGACTTTCCAACATTTGGGATTCCCACTACCATCGTACGGATAGGACGGTTTAAAATCCCTCTTCTGCGGTCTCTTTCAATCTTTTCCTTACAAGCCTCCTGGATCACAGCCTGAACCTGCTTTAAGCTTCCTTTATTTCTGGCGTCAATCTTTGCCACATGGATGCCCCGTGATTCAAACAGAGCGGCCCAGGCTGCATTTTTCGCCTCGTCTGCCAGATCTGCCTTATTTAACAGAACCATCCGCGCCTTCCCGGCTGCCAGCTCGTCAATATCCGGATTTCGGCTGGAAAAGGGCACTCTTGCGTCCACCAGCTCGATCACCAGATCAATGAGCTTCATATCCTCTTTCATTGCCCGTCTGGCCTTTGTCATATGGCCCGGGTACCACTGTATATTCATCGCTTATAACTCCTCGTTCTTCTCATTTTTACTGCCCGGTTTTTTCACTGTCCTCCGGGGATAAAATCAAGCTTTAACAGGGGAAGAAAACGCAGCCATACCCGGCCGAGGATCTGATTTTCCTTCACATTTCCCACATTGGAAAAACGGCTGTCCTCACTGCTGTCCCTGTTGTCTCCCAGCAGAAAGTATTCATCCTCCGACAGAAGGACCGGACTTTCTGCACGTCCGGCTAAAGAAACAAGATCCAGTCCCTCAGGGGCTTTTAAGGGGCTTCCATCAATATAAACAAGGCCATTTTTGATCTGTACCGTTTCTCCGGGAAGCCCAATGACCCTTTTTACATTTTTCCTTCCATCTTCCCGTTTAAACACTACGATGTCAAAACGCCTGGGACGCCTCACCACATAGGTGATCCGGTCCGTAAGCACCACGTCGCCCCCGTCTAAAACCGGCTGCATGGAATTGCCTGAGATTTCCACCTGGCCCCCATAACCATAGACTAAAAACCAGGCGCAGGCTAAAACTACTACAATATTCACCACCCAGCTGACTGCCCTGCGAAGCCAGGCGGTATCTTCATTGATATAAAAATCCAAGTCTGCCCCCGATTCTGTTTTCAATCCGCAGCTACTAAAATGGGGACAATTTTCATTGTCCCCGTTTTGTCTGTCTTACTTATTTAACTAACTCTTTTACCTTAGCAGCCTTACCTACTCTGTCTCTTAAGTAGTTCAGTTTTGCTCTTCTTACTTTACCCTTGCGGACAACCTCAACATTGTCTACGCTTGGGGAATGTAATGGCCATGTCTTCTCTACGCCGATGCCGTTGGAGTTCTTTCTAACGGTGAAGGTCTCTCTTGCTCCGCCGTTCTGTCTCTTGATCACAACGCCCTCAAAGATCTGGATTCTCTCGCGGTTACCCTCTTTGATCTTGTTGTATACCTTTACGGTATCGCCTACGTGGAAGCTCGGTACGCTTTCCTTTAACTGTGCTGCTTCGATATTCTTGATAATTTCGTTCATTGTGTGAACCTCCTTCATTTATTGGATGTTCTTAATACTCTATGCGGTAAAACGTGTTCACTGCAATTCAGTAGCAGAGGACCATCTATTCTTTGTCACAACGGAATCAGTTTATCACAGATCCGCTTCATTTGCAACCGTTTTTTTTACATAAATATGAACCTTGTCAATCCGGTTTTTATTGACTTTTTCCACTACCAGACGGACTTCTTCTGTGTCCACCTCTTCTCCTTCTGCCGGAAGATGCTCCAGACGGTCGATCATAAAACCGCCCAGTGAATCAAAATCTTCTGATACAAGCTCCAGGCCAAGCCGGTCATTGATATCGTCCAGGTTCATGGAACCGTCTGCCAGATATTCTCCTTTGGAAATCTCCTTAAGCTCGTCTTCCTCATCTGCGTCAAATTCATCCCTGATATCGCCTACGATCTCCTCCAGGATATCCTCCAGCGTGATCAGGCCTGCGGTTGCACCATACTCATCCAGAACGATCACGATATTATTTGATGTCTTTCGCATCTCGATCATGAGTTCGGAGAGTTTCTTTGACTCAAAGGTAAACAGGGGCTGGCGCAGGTAGTCGCGGACGGAAAAAGCGGCTCTGTCCTCCAAAAGGATCAGATCCTTCATATTGATAATGCCGATGATATTGTCGGTGTTGTCCTCATAGACAGGGAGGCGGGTATAATGATCCCTGCGGAAAATTTCCATCAGTTCCTCATAGGACGCCTCCACATCTACAAAGCTCATGTCGATCCTGGGAACCATGATATCTCTGGCAACAGAATCTCCCAGATCGAACACATTGTTGATCATCTCTTTTTCTTCTGATTCGATCACACCCTTTTCGTGACCTACCTCTACGATCGTTCTCAGCTCATCTTCCGTAATACTGTCTGTCGGCTTGTTGGGATCCACGCCCAAAAGACGCAGAACCCCGCCGGAGAGCAGGTTTACAACAAAAATAACCGGTGTCAGTATGGTCATGAGAAGGCAGATTACTCTCGCAAAGCGAAGGGCGTTTTTTTCTGCCTCCAAAGTAGCTATGGTTTTTGGCGTAATCTCTCCAAAAAGCAGCACTAAAAGAGTCAGCACTCCGGTAGCCGCTCCTACGGCCTGGCTTCCGAATACATCCGTTACCAGCACGGTAAGCATGGAGGACGCAGAAAGATTAACCACATTGTTTCCGATCAGAATGGCTCCCAGCATTTTGCTCTGGTCCCTTCTGGCCTTTAAAACCCAGGCTGCCGCCTTATCTCCGTTGTCTGCAAGATTTCGTATACGGATCAGATTCACCGTTGTAAGGGCGGTTTCCGAAGAAGAGAAAAACGCCGAAAGCACCAGACAGACCACTACTAACACCAAACGTATGACGACCGTATCACCTGATAGATCCAAAATTCATCAACTCCTATTTCTTTTGTTTATTTTTTATTTTTACACAGGTTTCAAGGAATTTTACACTAGAAGCCCTTCCCTTGTCAATAAGCGTTAAAATTTTTACATACTTTCCTTTAAAGCCATGACCTTAAAATAGCCCTTTAATTCCTCTGCCGTGCACTGTTTTTCATTTAAAAGCTTCTTTACCAGAGCCATCTGGCGGCGCACCTGTTTTCCGGCGCTCTCTCCGCATTCCGGATCCACAAGCTTTTCAATGTATGTTTCCAGTTCCTTTAAAATGCTCTCCTGCCCCAGTTCAGACTTAAGGCTGTCCAAAAACTTCTGCTCCTTTAAAGTCAGACTGGCTTCTGCCAGAAGATCCGGACGGCGCTCAAGGGTGCGGCGGATGGATTGCTCCCGTCTCCAGGCTTCAATATTTTTATGATGGCCTGTGAGGAGAACCTCCGGCACCGGACGGCCTTCAAAGACCTCCGGGCGGGTATACTGGGGATACTCTAAAAGATTGTCATAAAAGGACTCTATTTCTGCAGAATTTCCGTTCCCCAGCACCCCTGGCACCAGTCGGGAAATGCAGTCGATCATCACCATTGCAGGAAGCTCCCCTCCGGTAAGGACAAAATCCCCAAGGGAAAGGTACTCTGCACCGATGGCCTCCAGAGCCCGCTCATCAATGCCCTCATAGTGGCCGCAGAGGAATACAAGCTCTTCCTCCTTAGACAGCTCCTCCGCAATCTTCTGGTTAAACCGCTGGCCCTGAGGGGTCATATAGATTACTCTGGGACGGCGGTTTAAGCGGCGGCACAGATCCTCATAGGCATCGCACACCGGACCGGGCTGCATTACCATGCCTGCTCCGCCGCCATAAGGCGCGTCATCCACATGGCGGTGCTTGTCCCTTGAATAGGTCCGAATGTCCACCGCCTCTGCCTGAATGGCCCCGCTTTCCATGGCCCGTCCTGTGATGCTGGTGCCAAGACCATCCATAACCATGTCAGGAAACAGGGTAAGAATATGAAAATTCATGTATATTTACTCCTTCCATCGGTTTTTCAGCTTTGTCTGAAGCCGGTACAGGGTATTTAAGGCATCAAGCGGCGTCATAGTGGAAAGCTCCAGGCCGTCCAGCTCCTTAATAATATCATCATCCTTTACCGTATCAAAGAAGGTAAGCTGCTGCAGATCCACCTCATCCGGCTTTGGAACCGCCCTGTGCTGGGTCACATTGGCATTCGCCTGAGCGATTTCCTTTGCACGGGCCGTAATATCATTTTCACTGAGCTCTCCGGCGATCTCCCTGGCGCGGCTGATGACAGAATCCGGAACCCCGGCCAGCTTTGCCACCTGGATGCCGTAGCTCTTATCTGCGCCGCCCCGGACAATCTTCCTTAAAAATACAATATCGTCTCCCTGCTCCTTTACTGCAATACAGTAATTTTTCACGCCTGCAATGGTACCCTCTAATTCCGTCAGCTCATGGTAATGGGTAGCAAAAAGCGTCTTTGCTCCCAAAAGCTTTGTGCTGCTGATGTGCTCGATTACGGCCCATGCGATCGAAAGGCCGTCAAAGGTGCTGGTGCCGCGGCCGATTTCATCCAGCACCAGAAGACTGTTCCTTGTGGCGTTTCTAAGGATATTTGCCACCTCGGTCATCTCCACCATAAAGGTACTCTGTCCGCTTGCAAGATCATCCGAAGCGCCCACACGGGTAAAAATACGGTCGCAGATGCCGATATCCGCCTCCTGAGCCGGTACAAAGCTTCCTAACTGTGCCATGAGCACGATCAGAGCCACCTGGCGCATATAGGTAGATTTTCCCGCCATGTTGGGACCGGTAATTACGGAAAGGCGGTTCTTTCCATTGTCTAAAAAGGTATCATTTGCCACAAACAGATCATCCCGCATCATCTGCTCCACTACCGGATGGCGGCCGTTCTTGATATGGATCACGCCCTTTTCATTGATGGAGGGCTTAACGTAATTGCGGCGGGTCGCCACAGAGGACAGGGAGCAGAACACGTCGATTCCCGCAATGGCTCTGGCCGTCTGCTGGATCCGTACTACCTGGGAAGAAATGGAATCCCTTACCTCACAGAACAGATCGTATTCCAGGGCTGTCAGCTTTTCCTCCGCCCCCATGATCACATCCTCAAGCTGCTTTAGCTCATCTGTGGTAAAGCGCTCTGCATTCGTAAGGGTCTGCTTGCGCACAAAATAGTCCGGCACCATGTCTTTAAAAGAATTTGTCACTTCAAAATAGTAGCCGAACACCTTATTGTACTTGACCTTCAGGGTTTTAATGCCCGTCTTTTCCTTTTCCCGTGCTTCTAACTCAGCTAACCAGGTCTTTCCCTCGGTTTTAGCATTGCGCAGCCGGTCGGCTTCCTCATGAAAGCCCTCCTTAATGATACCGCCTTCTCTCACAGTAATGGGCGGATCATCTACAATGGAACGGCGGATCAGATCCCAAATATCTTCCAAAGGATCCAGCTCGCTCTCAAGCTCCTTTAAAAGCCCGGTCTGAAACTCTCCAAGAAGGCGTTTGATATGGGGCAGCATTTCCAGAGAGGTCTTAAAGGCAATGAGGTCTCTGGGACTGGCTGTCTTATAGCTGATCCGTCCGATCAGGCGCTCCAGATCATAAATGGGATTTAAATACTCTCCCAGCTCCTCCCTGGAAATATAATTCATATTCAGCTCTTCCACCGCATCCTGCCGCCGGATGATCTCATCTTTGTGGATCAGCGGCTGCTCGATATAGCTTCGCAGCAGCCTGGCGCCCATGGCTGTCTTTGTCCGGTCAAGAACCCACAAAAGAGTGCCCCTCTTCTGTTTTTCCCGCATGGTTTCCACAAGCTCCAGATTCCTTCTGGTAGAGGTGTCGATCACCATATACTGGCCGGTGCGGTAGGGTGTGAGGGAAGTAATATGCTCTAAGGTGCTCTTCTGAGTCTCATACATATATTCCATCACCGCGCCTGCTGCAATGATCCCCGTAGCATAGTCCTCTAACCCCAGCCCGCTTAATGAATTTACCTTAAAGTGCTCCTTTAATACTTTTTTACAGGATTCATCCCCAAAGAAATGGCTGTCCAGAGCGGATATGATGACCTGATACCGGTTTTTCAGTTCATCCAGGTCTACCCCAGACATATAAAACGCATTGTTGCAGATGATCTCAGAGGGAGAAAATTTATTGATCTCATCAAACAGCTCCCGGTCAGAATCCACTTCTGTAACCAAAAATTCTCCCGTACTGATATCTGCGGTGGAAATACCGTAGCGGCCGTCCACATAGACAATTCCCATCAGGTAATTATTTTTCGTCTCATCCAGAGCCTGAGCGCTGGTAATGGTGCCCGGCGTTACCACCCGGATAACCTCTCTCTTTACAAGCCCCTTTGCCTGCTTGGGATCCTCCATCTGCTCTGCAATGGCTACCTTAAAGCCTTTTTGAACCAGACGGTACAGATAGGAATCCACTGCATGATAGGGAACTCCGCACATGGGGGCGCGTTCCTTAAGGCCGCATTCCTTTCCGGTCAGCGTAATCTCCAATGCTTTGGAAGCTGCCAGGGCATCATCGAAAAACATTTCGTAAAAATCGCCCAGACGGTAAAACAGGATACAGTCCGGATATTCTTTTTTTGTCTCCATGTAATGCTGCATCATGGGAGACAGCTGTGAAATATCAATCTCCACGATCACGCCTCCCCTGAATCCTCATGGATCCGTCCCATGTAGTAAAAGCCCCTGCTCTCTTCCAGATAAACATCTACCAGGGAACCGATCATAGACGCATCTCCCGGAAAATGTACTACGGTATTATTTGACATACGGCCCGTCATCAGCTCAGGAGAATGGTCGTTTACCTCCTCCACCAGCACCTGCTGCACCGTATGCACATCCCGGCCGCAGACCTCTGCGGAAATATCCTGTACTTCTTTTAAAAGACGGTCAAAGCGTTCCTTTACCACGTCCTCAGGCACCTGGTTTTCCATAGCCGCCGCAGGAGTTCCCGTGCGCTTGGAATAGATAAAGGTAAATGCACTGTCAAAGCGTACGTTTCTTACCACATCCAGGGTTTCCTCAAAATCCTCTTCTGTCTCTCCTGGAAAGCCCACGATAATATCCGTTGTCAGGGAAATACCCGGCACAGCGGCCTTGATCTTTTCCGCCAGAGCCAGAAACTGCTCCTTGGTATATCTTCGGTTCATCTCCTTTAAAATGCGGGAGCTCCCGGACTGAAGGGGCAGATGGAGATGGCGGCAGATCTTTTGGGACTCTGCCATTACCTGAATCAGTTCATCCGAAAGATCCTTAGGATGGGAGGTCATAAAGCGTATCCGCTCCAGTCCCGGAATCTTCTCAATCTCGCGAAGCAGCTCTGCAAAGGTCATGGGCGTCTCCAGATTTTTGCCATAGGAGTTTACATTCTGCCCCAAAAGCATTACCTCCACTACGCCGTCTGCCACCAGCCGCTTGATTTCCTTTATAATCTCCTCCGGCTTTCTGCTGCGCTCCCTGCCCCGGACATAGGGGACAATACAGTAGCTGCAGAAATTGTTGCAGCCAAACATAATATTGACGCCGGATTTAAAGGAATATTTGCGCTCCACCGGAAGATCCTCCACGATCATATCCGTGTCCTTCCATACGTCCACCACCATGGTGTGTTTTGTATGGACGCCTTCCTCCTCGTTCAGAAGCTCTTCCTGGCGTTTTTCCAGGCAGATGCTGATCAGCTCTGCCAGCTTAAAAATATTGTGGGTCCCAAAGATCAGATCCACATAGCGGTAGCTCTTTCTGATCTTTTCTACCACTTCCTTTTCCTGCATCATGCAGCCGCAGAGCGCGATCATCATATGGGGATGCTTTTTCTTTCTTGCTCCAAGCTGTCCTAAACGGCCGTAAACTCTCAAATTGGCATTTTCACGAACTGTACAGGTATTATAGAGAACAAAATCCGCCTCTTCCGTGTCTGATGCCACATAGCCGATGGCTTCCAGGATCCCTAAAAGTTTCTCCGAATCTCTGGCGTTCATCTGGCAGCCAAAGGTATTGATACAGCAGGTCAGAGGACGGCCCAAACGATCCTTAAAAACCTCCAGCTGCTTCTTTGCTTTTTCCATAAAATACTGCTGGCGTTCCGGTTCACAGGCCGGAGGAGCGCCGTGCAGCGCCTCATAAGAGATGTTTGCAGATAATTCCATGTATGTTTACTCCTGTTCTGATGGTATAATGTTTCTTTTCCGGCAACGTAAGGCGGCTGGGCAGATAAGCCCAGCCGGTTCCGGTGGTAATCTCTATTTATTCCACAGGTCCGAATTGGGAAAGAGGATAATAACAGAATAATACCTTTGCTATGATCTTTTCCTTTTTTACGAACTTGTTTTCCCAGTATCTGGCATCTCTGGAATTGTTGCGGTTGTCGCCCAGCATGAAATAGCTTCCCTCAGGCACTGTGTAAGGACCGTAGGAGCCCTCCATAGGCTCAGGAAGATAAGGTTCCTCTAAGGGTGTGTCAGAGCCATTAATATAGACCTTTCCGTCCACGATCTCCACCGTTTCTCCCGGAAGGCCGATCACGCGCTTTACATAGTAAACGGATTCATCATCCGGGTAATGGAAAATCACGATATCTCCCCGCTCCGGGTCATCGGTTAAGTAGGAAAGCCTGGAGCCGATCACACGGCTTTTGGTCATAATGGTATTTTCCATAGAACCGCTGGGAACACGGCTGTTGGCAATAATGAAATTATTCAGCACAAGGGCAATGATCACAGCTGCCGCAATAATCTGGATCCAGCTGATGATCTCCTTTTTCAGATCAAAGGGCTCCTCCTCTTCTTTCTTGCGGCTTCTGCCCTTCTTTTCTTCTTCTAACATATAAATAAGTTCCTCTCTTCTCAGCTGCGGATCTGGCCGTCTCCGTAGATGATATACTTGGTTGTAGTCAGCTCCTTTAAGCCCATAGGGCCTCTGGCGTGAAGCTTCTGGGTGCTGATCCCGATCTCCGCTCCAAAACCGAATTCCTCTCCGTCGGTAAAACGGGTGGAGGCATTTACGTACACAGCTGCCGCATCCACCTCATCCAAAAACTTCTGTGCGTTAAAATAATCAGAGGTGATAATGGCCTCAGAATGACCGGTATTGTATGTATTGATATGCCGGATGGCTTCATCCAGGGAATCCACCAGCTTTAAGGACAGGATGTAATCCAGATATTCCATTCCCCAGTCCTCCGGCTCTGCCGGCTTAAAGGACGGTTCAATGGCTCTGGCTGCCTCATCCGCCCGGATCTCCACCTGCTTTTCTTCCAGTTTTTTCCTTAATAATGGAAGGAAGTCCGCTGCAATTTTTCTGTGAACCACCAATGATTCACAGGCATTGCAGACCCCGATCCTCTGGGTCTTTGCATTGAAGATAATATCCAGAGCCATATGGAAATCCGCAGACTCGTCTACAAAAATATGGCAGTTTCCTGTTCCTGTCTGGATTACAGGCACGGTACTGTTTTCCACAACCGTACGGATCAGTCCGGCTCCGCCTCTGGGGATCAGCACATCCACATACTGATTTAAGCGCATCAGCTCTCTTGTTGTTTCCCGGCTGGCATCCTCAATGAGCTGCACGGCGTCCTCCGGCAGTCCCGCACGGACAAGACCGGTGCGGATCCATCTTACAATAGCCTTATTGGACTCTCCGGCATCGCTTCCTCCCTTTAAGATCACAGCATTTCCGGATTTAAAGCACAGGCCGAAGGCGTCGGCTGTCACATTGGGACGCGCCTCGTAGATCATGCCGATCACGCCTAAAGGCACCCGTTTCTGGCCAATTTTTAAACCATTGGGACGAAGCTTCATGGAGATGACTTCTCCCACAGGATCCTCCAGAGAAGCGACCTTTAAAAGTCCGTCTGCCATGGATTGAACTCTGGCCGGAGTCAGACGCAGACGGTCTAAAAGTCCCTGGCTCATGCCCTTTTGCCGTGCCATCTCATAATCTGCCTCATTTGCAGCAAAGATCTCATCCTCGCCCTCAAGCAGCGCTCTGGCTGCTTCCTCCAATCCAATATTTTTTTCTCTGGAGCCCAGGCTGTTCAGTATTCTGGAAACTGCCCTGGCCTGACCGCCGATCTCATTTAATGTCATATTCCCTCTGCGCTCCTTTTCGCTCATTCTCCGGGCTGCTACACCTCTTTGATACCGCCGTATTTCTTTCCAAGATCTGTAACAGATCCGTCCTTTTCTACGATAGAAATATTATTTAAATTATTTCTCAGGCTTCCTCTGATTGCTGCAAGATACTCCCTGCGCAGAGCCGCCTGCTCACTTTTTTCTTTCTCCGTCAGTCCTACAGACTTGGATTTATGGTAAAGTTCGTTGATCCGATCTATCTTTTTTGCGTCCATTTTCTCCTCCTGTCCTTAATACTCGTTATTTAAGTAATGCATCAGGTCAAAATCCAGATTAGTATGGGCTAAAAACAGGGTTCCTGTTTCTTTCCCTCCTACAATTTCCATTACTGCCTCTACATGGTCTCCATTGGCAATTACCATATCCGCTCCGCTGTCTGTGGCGATCCGGGCTGCTGCCAGCTTGGCAGACATACCTCCTGTGCCCACATCGCTTCCTGAGGTTCCCTTTCCCATGGAAAGAAGCTCCTTTGTGATTTCCGGCACAAAACTGATAAAGCGGGCTTCCTTATTAGTTCTGGGATCATCTGTATAAAGACCGTCAATATCCGATAAAAGGATCAGAAGATCTGCTCCGATCAAAGCAGCTACGATCGCGGAGAGGCGGTCATTGTCTCCAAAGCTGTCCACATAAGGAATCTCAGAGGTGGAAACGGTATCGTTTTCATTTACAATGGGAATCGTTCCCAGATTTAAAAGCTCCTCAAAGGTATTCTGGGCATTGTAGCGGGAAGCGTCATTTACCATGGTATCCTTTGTAAGAAGCACCTGAGCGGCTGTCTGATTGTATTCCGCGCAGAGCTTCTGATACACCATCATCAGCCGGGCCTGCCCCACAGCGGCAAAGGCCTGTTTTTCCGCCAGGGAGTCCGGGCGCTTGTGATGGCCCAGAGCCTGCCTTCCTGCGGCAATGGCGCCGGAAGATACCAAAACCACGTCCTTTCCCTGTCCTCTTAAATCGCTTAAGGTGCGGATCAGCTTCTCTATTTTCATAAGATTTAACTCCCCTGTTTCCGGATGGGTTAGAGAGGAGGAGCCAATCTTAATGACGATTCTTTTTTTATCCTTCAGGTTCTTTCGTTCCTGTGCTTCCATGATACTGCTCCTTTTTCTTCTGCTTTCAGGCGCTGAAACGCCATGTTTTTTATCTTACACCAAATTTGATAGCCCGTCAATTTTTTTATCCCTCAAGTTCTCCCGTTTTCTCCTTAAGAGGCCGGTATCTGCGGATCAGCTCTTCCGCTACCTTGATGCCATCCATGGCCGCGGAGGTGATCCCCCCTGCATAGCCTGCCCCTTCCCCACATGGAAAAAGGCCGCGAACCGCACTTTCAAGCGTTTCATCTCTGGGAATCCGAACAGGCGATGAAGTGCGGCTTTCAATTCCTGCCAGAATCGCATCCGGACAGTCAAAGCCCTTTATCATATGGCCGAAGCCTTCCATAGCCTCTATAAAAGAAGCAGACAATGCCTCCGGCAAGATCCGGCGCAGGTTCGCAAACCCATACTGCCCCCTGAAAGCCGGCCGAACCTTGCCAAAGTGATCTGAAGTGCAGTCCGAGATAAAATCTCCATAAAGCTGTACCGGAATGTTTCCTCCGGCTGCCTGATACGCCTTTTCCTCCAGTTCTCTCTGGAAGTAAATTCCGCTTAGAGGATTTTTCTCATCATTGTCGTGAGAAAAATCCTCTGGGGTCACAGACACAATGATCGCGCTGTTGGCATTCTCTCCTGCCCTGTCACGGTAGCTCATACCGTTTACGGCCAGTCTTCCAGGCTCAGAGGACGCATTTACCACATATCCGCCTGGGCACATGCAGAAGGAATAGACCCCTCTGCCTGCTGTAGTCTGCCGGGTCAGCTTATAACTGGCAGGTCCTAACGCGCTGCACTCCTCCATGCCGTACTGGCTCATATTGATCATGGCCTGAGGATGCTGGATACGCAGTCCCACGGCAAAGGCTTTCGCCTCCATAGGAACGCTGTGGCGGTAAAGTGTCTCAAACGTATCCCTGGCGCTGTGTCCTACTGCCAGTACAGCGGCATCTGTATACAGGAGTTCTTTTCCATTAATCTCCAAAGCATACAGCTTTCCATCCTTTATCCTAAAATCCGTAACCTGACTTAAAAAACGCACAGTTCCGCCCAGAGACTCGATCTCCTGGCGGATGGATTTTACGATCCGGCTTAAAACATCCGTTCCAATATGAGGCTTATTCTGATAGCAGATGGAAGGGTCTGCACCGAACTGAGAAAGAATTTTAAGAACCTCTCTGTTTCGTCCAAAGGTATCCTTTACCAGCGTATTCAGCTTTCCATCTGAAAAAGTGCCTGCTCCGCCTTCACCAAACTGTACATTGGATGCTGGATTTAATACCCCATCCTTCCAGAAAGCTTCCACCCGTCTGGTTCTGGCGTCTACGTCCTCACCCCGCTCTAAAAGAATGGGGCAGTATCCTTTTCTTGCCAGCATCAGACCGCAGAACAGTCCGGCCGGACCAGTCCCGATAATAACCGGAGGGTATGCCAGAGGGGAAGTTCCGCACTCCGGCAGGCAGTATGGATTCTCATGGCTGATCGATAAATTACGGTCCTTTTTTTTTCTGACAATGGATTCTTCCCTCTTTGAGCCTCCGGATTTTAAAGTCACATCCACAATATAGCTGTAAAAAATTTCCGGTTTCTTTCTGGCGTCAATGGACTCTTTTATAATATCGATTTTCAAAATATCAGCAGGAGAAATCCCCAGTATCTTTGCCGCTTTCTGCAAAAGTTTTTCTTTTTCGTACTCCAGAGGCAGCTTCAGCTGATTGATCCGTATCATATGTATTTATTTTCCTCTTTCTTTATTTTCTGTGCGGCTTCTCTATTCCGGCTGCCGACTGTCCGGCGATCCATCCGCTGGACCATGCAAACTGCAGATTATATCCGCCGCAGATCCCGTCTACATCCAGAAGCTCTCCGGCCAGATAAAGCCCCGTCCTTATTCTGGACTCCATGGTATCCGGATCCACCTCTCTTGTATCAACTCCTCCGCAGCACACCTGAGCATTGGAAAATGGATTTACGGACATAACAATGGCCTCATAGCTTTTAAGCTGATACAGGATCCGTTCCAGCTGGCGGTTTCCAAGACGTTCACAGAGAGCAGATGGATCGATACCGGACAGTTTGATCAGCACCTGCGCAAGTTTTCTGTTTAACATTCCCGTAAAAAGCTCTCCCACTGGCTTTTCCTTCAGCATGACTGCCCGTTTTTTAAGAAGACGGAACGCCTCATCTTCCTTCCAGGATGGCATAAAGTCAATACTGGCTCTTACTCTGGAACCCTTGTCCAATGCCCTTGAAGCGTAACGGCTGATCTGAAATACCGGAATCCCGGACAGGCCGTAATCGGTCAGCTGCAGCTCCCCTTTATCCTCTGCCATGCATATACCGTCCGCCAGAAGACGGATCCTGGCCTCTGTGCGGATTCCTGCCAGCTGTTTATAAAGCGTTCCCTGGCACCGAAGCTGCACCAGCGCCGGAAGAGGCTTAATTACCTTATGGCCTAAAGCTTTCGCAAGTTCATAACCGCTTCCGTCCGAACCGGTAGAAGGAGCGGCCTTGCTTCCTGCCGCCAGAATCAGGGTATCTGTATGAAGCGTTCCCTGGCTGCTCCGGATCAGAAATCCCCCGTCCCTCTGGGGCTTTATGACAGATACCTGACAGGAAAGAAGCACCCTGATCCCAAGCCGCTCCATCTCCCACCGAAGGACATCAAGAACAGACGCTGCCTGATCGGAATTAGGATACACATATCCGTTCCTGTCTTTTGGCACGATTCCCAGATACTTAAAAAACTCCAGCGTTTCCTCCACGCCAAAGCCCTGAATTACCTTCATGGGAAAATCCTTCTGGCTGCAGCGGTAGCATTCCGGCTCCATCCTGTAGTTCGTCAGATTGCATCTTCCGTTCCCGGTAGAAAGGATTTTCTTTCCAACCCGGTCCATATGTTCGATCAGAGTCACCTGCGCTCCCGCTCTTGCAGCCGAAATTGCTGCCATCAGCCCGGAAGCCCCTCCTCCTATAATTCCAACTGTTCTGTTTTTCATCTGTTTTGTTTTACTCCTGACTGCAACAGGGGCGGCAGATTCCGCCCGCTGAAACATTTTCTTTTAACTTGTATACGATTCCAGATAATGGTATACATCCATCATAGAGGGAAACCAGATTCCCTCCATCAGCCGCGCTCTCTCCCTTTCCGGAAAATCAGTGACCGGAATATGGGTATACAGACAGATAGTGCTTTTATCGCTGCAGAATACCAGTAAAAATCCTGCCTCAGATACCAGAAAGTATTCCTCCTTCGTCTCTTCCTGTGTCATTTTTGCTGCCGGAAGAACCCCGCTCTGATTTACAGCCTCCCGTCCCTCCATATCCCGCACCGTCTCTGTTTCCAGTATGGTATTGGGAATCGGCTCTTCCTGACGGATGCGGTATCTGGTAAGCCCGTAGATAAGAACCAGACACAAAAAAGCGGTTCCCAAAAACAGCAGCGCATAGCAATACATTCGTTTCATGATCCTGACCTCCTGTAAAGCTAGTATCTGCGTTCTGCTGATTTTTAAACACAACTGTCCAGCCCGAAAATCTCTTTCTTTCTACATCAGGCGTACCCGTTTGCACAGGCGTACCAGACGGGTTCCCATAGGCATCTCCTTAAGTTCCTTTTCATTTATTGCCTTAAGCTTCACGAGAAGCACCCCATATACAGCCATAGAAACAGCCACCGGGGGAAATACCAGCACAGCCATTCCCAAACGGCCTCCGCTTAAAAGGGCCGGGCATAAAAAAACAAGTCCTTTATATATGCTCCAGGCGGCTGCTCCCATGAGCAGGGAACAGACAAAAGGAAGGATCACGGTCTTTTTGTATTCCTGGCGATATCCCGCATATCTGGCAATGCTGCGTCCATTTAACAGACACATCATAAATGCAAAAAGGATATTGGCAAATACCACGCTGAAAATCCCCATATGGAATATCATAAGGAACACCTCTACCAATATAATATGAACTGCCAGAGACAAAAACGCATGGCGCACCGGCACATCCAGCCGGTTTAGGCCCTGAAGCACCGCATTCGTCACCGTAGAAAGTGAAAAAAACACCACGGCCAATGCTCCTGCCATGGTAAGCCGGATCAGCAGACTGTTATCCTCTCCTGCAAACAAAAGATTGCTCACCGGCTCTGCCAGCACACCGATTCCCACAGCCGCCGGAATGGCGATCAGCATGGAAAAACGCACGGCAGCAGCGATCCTCTGATTCGTTTCCTCCTGATTTCCGCTGGATACGGCCCGCGTCAGGGATGGGATCAAAGAAGAGGAAAGCGCATTTGAAACCGCCACCGGAATATTAAAAAGAAGCTGGTATTGGCCCAGCGCCCCCCAGAATACTGCAATCTCCTCACCGGTATAACCCAGACGGTCCATCCCCTGTCCGAACAGGAAGTTGTCCACCACATTGGAACAGTTATAGACTGCGCTGCTTACAATGATCGGAAGAACTGTGATCGTCAGCACATACATAAGACGGCCGTAGCTTTCCGCCTTTGCCCTGCCTGAGCCATCCGCGGTGTGCACCGGAGCCGTTTCCTCTCCCAGTACTTCCCGCCCTTTTGAAAGAGTCAGCATCACAAAAAAAATAAAGGCCGTAGCTGCTCCTGCTCCTGTTCCTATAGTTCCTCCTGCAGCTCCTAACGCATAGGAATAATTCTGCGCCCCTCTCGCTGCATTCATAGCTGCTCCTGTCTGAAACAAAAGGCCGGCGGCCACTACGCTTACCACTGCATTGACAATCTGTTCCAGAATCTGAGACACCGCCGTTGGCACCATGGTGCCTGTTCCCTGAAAATAACCTCTTAAAACTCCCAGATAGGCCATAATCCAGATCGTCGGCGCCAGGGTTTTTAAGGCATAGCTGGAAAAAGGCGTTTTCATCAGCCCTGCAAATAAATCTGCTCCAAACCACAGTGCACAGCCTGCAATTCCGCCCGCAATGGTGGCATACAAAAGACCCGCCCGCAGGATCCTGCGGCAGTTCTCATACTCTCCCCTTGCAAGGCGTGAAGAAATCATCTTGGAAATAGCCACCGGCATACTGTAGGAAGAAAGGATAAGCAGAATATTGTATACATTATACGCTGAGGTATAATATCCATTTCCCTGCTTTCCAATAATATCATTTAAGGGCATACGGTAAAGCATCCCGATGATCCGCACCAGGATGCCTGCCATAGCCAGAATACTGCCCTGAACCACAAAATCTGCAGCTCTTTTGGCTCCCTTTTTATTCATTGTTTTCATCTGTTTTTTGCTCCTTTTTCGTATCTCACTTAAGCACGATCCGATCAAAGTCCCTGGTATCTGTGATAGAGACCGTCAGAAGCGTCATAGATAAAACAGGCACATTCCTGCTTTCTGCATCAGCGGGTATACCCCCTGGTTTCCAGGATCGCTCTCTGGCGTTCCTCCATCAGCAGACGTTCCTCTTCCTCCATATGATCGTAACCGCAGAGGTGAAGCATGCTGTGAGCCACTAAAAATGCCAGCTCCCTGGTCTGGGAATGGCCGTACTTTTCAGCCTGCTCTTCTACCTTCTCTACAGAGATCACAATATCTCCCAGCATCAGTTCTCCTGTCTCCGGATTAAAATAATCCTCCACCGCATCCTCTACATGGTCAAAATCTGAAGGAGCCTCATAGTCTACCATAGGAAAGGACAGCACATCCGTAGTCGAATCAATCTGCCTGTGATCCCGGTTGATCTCCCGGATGGTCTCATTATCCGTAAGGATTACATTTACCTCTGCCTCATAAGGGCATTTTTCATAGTCCAGTGACGCTTCCACCACATCCTTTATAATGGTTTCATAGGGAAGCTCCAGCTTCTTTTCTGCCTCATATTCAATGGAAATGGTCATCGTATTTACCTTCCTTTATCTCTGGGAGTCCTCTTTTTAGGCTCCGCTTTCTTCTCATAGTCATCATAAGCCTGTACAATCTTCTGAACCAGCGGATGGCGCACCACATCCGAACTGGTAAGATAGCAAAAGCCGATGTCATCAATGCGTTTTAATACTTTTAAGGCCGTATCCAGTCCGGACACAGCTCCTGACGGCAGATCCTTCTGGGTCTGATCACCTGTGATAATAACCTTGGAGCCGAAGCCGATACGGGTCAGGAACATTTTCATCTGGGCCGGAGTGGTATTTTGGGCTTCATCCAGGATAATATAGGCATTATCCAGGGTACGTCCTCTCATATAAGCTAATGGTGCCACCTCGATCAGCCCCTTTTCTGAATTGTGCAGATAACTCTCCGCTCCCATAATCTGATACAAAGCATCATAAAGAGGCCTCAGATAGGGATCGATCTTGCTCTGAAGATCTCCCGGCAAAAATCCCAGCTTCTCCCCCGCCTCAATCGCCGGACGTGTAAGGATGATCCGCCCAACCTCTCCGTTTTTAAAGGCCTGGATCGCCATAGCCATAGCAAGATACGTCTTTCCCGTTCCCGCCGGGCCGATTCCAAAGACGATCATCTTTTTGCGTATGGCATCCACGTAATGCTTCTGTCCAAGCGTTTTGGGCTTTACCGGCTTTCCCGTAATGGTTCGGCAGATGATATCCTTATCAATCTCCAAAATCTGTCCGTCTTCTTCTGTAAATGATAATGACAGAGCGTAATCTACATTCTGCTCTGTAATGGCATTTTGACGCATGGAAAGCTGGATCAGATTGTTAAATACACTTCTTGCCTGGGATACCGCCTTTTCCGGCCCAATGATCTTAATCTCGCCGTCCCTTGCGATCATCGTCACATGAAGGGTGCGCTCTATTTTCTTTAAGTACGCATCGAACTGACCGCAGACATTCTGTTCGTGTTCTGCGGGAATATCGATCATTGTTTCAATTACACTCATTCGGTCTTCACTCCTCTGACTCTTTAGAGATTTCCTCCACCGGCCGGCATTGACTGATAGGCCCCAACGCCACCATCTGCCCTTTAATCCGGTATCCGGATACACTCTTTTCTATTCTATCATTATTTTCAAGAATTTGTACCCCCTTTTCCTCTAATTTTTCCGCTTCCTCCTTTTCTTTTCGTTCCGCCAGAAGGGCCAATTCCTGTTTCGTATAGGTTTTTTCATAGGAAACCATGCGTTTTCCCTCTATCACTCCCAGATAAAGCGGAAGACAGTAATCAGAAAACAGTACTGCCTGGTGCTCCTCCATATAATAATCCCATTCCTCTTTTTTCCCTAAAGCTGGAAAAAGCGCAGCAGCAGACCATGGGCCCGCCTTTACATAAATCCCTTTTCTCGTCTGTCCGGTGGGAATCCGCAGCGTTCTTGAAAATGGGATCTCTTTTTCATACTCAATTACTGTTTCCGCTTCGATATCTGCATCTGCCCGGACCAGATGGGATGTTATCTCATCTCCGTTATCTCCCATAACAGGAACACGGCCGCTGACTAATATCTGTCCTTTCTCTACCGTATCGCCTACAGACACCTGAGCAATACCGCTTCTGACTACCATAGAGCGAATCACTCCAGACGTCCCTGCCACCAGATCACAGGGTGTTTCATCTATCTGGGGCACAGCAGATAAAACCTGATTTTCCCTGATCTTTATTACCAGACGGGTTCCTGTCACACTGGCCGATACCCAGGTAACCTCTGGAAGATCCGTCCGTATAAATGTCTCCAGTTCCTCACAGTTTATCTTTTTCTTTAAAATACCGCAATGCAGATCCATCTTTTCCAGACAGATCCTGAGATTATCCTCTGTGTACCTGTAATTCCCTTCAAATTCAATATCCCAGATAAAGAGAGTCATAGCATACAGCAGTATGAAAAAAGTTCCCAGTCCGGCTGCATAATACCAGCGTTTCCTGTTTCTGAAAATAAAAAAAGGAAAACCGAAGCGCCCTGTGATCCTTAAGCGGACACCGGATTTTCTCACAAGAGGCTTTACCCTCCTGACATCCGCCACAGTCATATATGCTTCGTATTCTCCCTTATCACGGCAGACGATGTTCCAGATTTTAAACCCTCTTGCACTGCAAAGATTCAAAAAACGTTCCGGCGAGCCGTCTTTTAAACAGATCCGTACATATCCCTTTATGCTGCGAAACAGCCACAAAAGCAAAGGCTCTCCCTCCTTTTATATGTTTCCTACAGGAGCGGTTCAAATTCCATCGATTGGATCTGACCGCATACCCCCATTGCATCCTGATTGTAATACCGGATCCCCAGTTCCCGGCCGTGGAGAGTTACACGGCAATTTCTTGCCTGGATCCTCACCAAAGTATCTGTATACATAAGGATACTTCTGTAATTTTCAATACAAACTTCGTGAAAACCGGTAAAACGAACCAGTACATCTCCCAAAACCACATCCTTGGGAAGCCCCAGAGCCGTTGCTGCCATGCGTTTTTTTTCTTCATTCATGCTCTGTTCTCCCTCCTGATCGTTCACTGTAACAGTATATGGCTTTCAGCATCCGAAAATACCTCCGGCAGCCCTTTGCACACCAGGCAGCAGCACAGCATACACTGTAATGAACAATCAACCGGGAGGTATCCATGAATAACCATCCCATTTACCCATACCCTGACACCCTGGTAAGCGCTGCTGAAACCCGTCAGGAACATACACCTGTAACGCCTCTGCCAAATCCGGGCGAGGGAGGCCCGGTTTATGACGGCTCAGAACCAGCCATTCCCCTGCCAAATCCCGGCGAGGGAGGCCCGGTCTTTGATGGCGCAGAGCCTGTTATCCCTTTGCCAAATCCCGGAGAAGGCGGACCGGTCTTTGACGGACCGGGCTGGAATACCAATGGTCATTTCCATACCCATTTCCACCCTCCTGTATTCCGTCCCATCTTTCCTGCTTTCGGCTCCTCCATTACCGTAATTCCCGGCATCAGCTTCCCCTGCTACAACTGTACTGCTTCCGGCAATTTCGGACGGGTGCGGGTACTTAACGCCTCAGCCGGATATCAGCCCTTTAATGTATCCCTGGGCGGCTGGATGATCGCAGGACAGCTGGCCAACGGAGATATCACCAGTTACGTTCAGGCAGCCTCCGGACGGCGCACCATGACCATTTCTGGTGCCAACGGATATGTTTATATCCAAAAATCTATTACCATCCGTCCCGGAGCCTCTATGACGGTTGCCATTATCAACACTGCTTCCGGACTGGATCTCAAGGAAATCTCCGATGCTTCCTGCAGCGCACCATCCGGTTCCGCCTGCCTCAGGACCTGCAATCTGTCCCTGAATCTGGGACCCTTTGACGTGACCCTTGAAAACAGCAGTGGCTCTTATACACCATTTACGAATGTTGCTTATAAAAATGTGACCTCATATGCTACCGTTTATCCCAACTGGTACCAAATCTATATCTCCCGTACCGGTTCCTTCCCCGGAAATGCGATAGCCGCTGCTTCTGCCACCCTGGAAGCCAATGTTTCCTATACGCTTTATCTTTTCAATGCTCCTACAGCTACAGAAGGCCTGCGGGCTATGATCGTATCAAACTGACCGCTGAAAGGGCTGCCGCACTTAAATTGGTGTGCAGCCCATACTCCTTTTAATCACCGTAATACCGCCGGCAGCTGATGATAAAAAAGACCTCCTTTTGTCTGTCAATTACGATAAACAAAAAGAGGTCTTTGCACACCCATCTCGAAGGGTTTAAAAATTTGCCCGTATATCATCACTGATACGGATTTTATGCAATCTCTTATGCATTTTCTTGAATCCCTTACCCTAAAAGCTGGATTTTAAGCCTTTTTTAGGAAATAAGTCATTCGCATAATTATTCATCCCAGTTGTGGTACACCGCCTGAACGTCATCATCCTCATCAAGCAGATCCAGAATACGGTTCATCTTCTTAATGGAATCCTCATCTGTAAGCTCTACCCAAGTCTGAGGGATCATGGTTACATCGGCTTCCATCATGGGGATATTCTGAGCCTCCAGCGCCTCACGGACAGCAGAAAAATCATCCGGGGCTGTAATCACCTCATAACTGTCCTCCTCTTCGGAAAAATCCTCTGCGCCTGCATCCAGAGCAATCATCATCAATTCATCTGGATCCATCTCACATTCTTCCTTGTCAATAATGATCTGACCCTTTTTATCAAACATATAGGACACGCTTCCAGGAGTACCTACATTTCCGCTTCCCTTTGTAAAAGCACTTCTTACATTTGCTGCTGTACGATTTTTATTGTCGGTCAGAGTATCTACGATAATTGCAACGCCATTGGGACCATAGCCCTCATAGGTCAAAGTTTCATAGTTTACAGAGTTGGCATCACCGGCAGCCTTTTTGATACCGCGGTCAATGGTATCATTTGGCATATTGTTTGCCTTTGCCTTTGCAATTACATCACGCAGCTTACTGTTATTGGCAGGATCAGGACCGCCTTCCTTTACAGCAACCGCAATTTCACGGCCGATAACTGTAAAGATTTTTCCCTTTGCAGCATCATTGCGCTCCTTTTTATGCTTAATGTTGGCAAATTTTGAATGTCCTGACATTGGTATAACACCCTTTCTTTTATCTTCTTTTTCAGTACTGATATCTTTTCTATCCTATCACGATTCATTTCATCTTGCAAGCAGAAAATTGTGCTCAGATTTTCAATTTCATTCCTCTTTCGTTCTGGCTTTCCTGCAGTCATTGATTTCACTGATCAAAATCAGAATTTCAGATATGAAGATACAGAACAGCCCTGCTCTAATGAGTGTTTTTCCTTCCCCATCGCCCTTTTCCTTTGCCTCCGCAGCAAAGTTTCCAAGCACTCCCATAAGTCCAATATTGGCCAGATGCTGAAAATTTCTTTTAATTTCTCTGTTGTCTCTGTGAATTTGCTGTAGTAATTCTTTGTTTGTCATATCTATCACCTTTCTTTTTTAACCTCTGATCCAATTACTCCTCTAAAATAACCTCACAGATATCTCCAATATCACAATGAAATACCTCACAGATTCGCATCAGCACCCCAAGAGAAACCGGTTCATTTTTATTTAATTTTGTTGCCGCATACGGCGAAAATTCCGCAACTCTCATTAAATCGGATCGTTTCATTTGATTATCTGCCATCAATTTTTGAAGCTTATTATAACTTATCCTCATCTACTGTACCCCTTTTTCATTTTTTGTCCCAATACCAAGCCAAAATAGCATATTTAACATTGTATATAGAAATTGTTAAATTTTCAATGAATATAGCCGATTTATTTCACTTTTTACCATAATATCTGCTGCTATCTGTAAAATGGATAACTCGGGACACAGGCTCTAAGCCCGGCCTTCTTGGCCACACCTCAAAGCGCTAATCCATGCGTTTTTTCCCTTCAGATACCCCATAAAACTCAATATACTTATATCGGCGGGATGCTCACTAACATATGGACATGAGCCAACATCAGCTGCCCTTCTATTATCTCCCCCACCTATACCTACTTTTTCAGTCCTCTCCTTGGAAAAAGGGGGTGAGAAAATGAGCTATTTTGTCAAAACAATGGCAGGAAGTTTCAGTATTGTAGTTCTTTTTCAGATATACAGACAAGAAAATCGGGAAAAACTATGGACGAAGTCGTACAACTGTAAACGATTGGAAACTAGCGGCACTGAAACAGTTAAGAAAAGAATGGGCGAGGTTGGAACATGAAGAACAAAAATCGAATACCTTTTGAAATCATTGAAAATGTGGTTGAAGGAGAACCGGAAGCAACATACAATGTCATATGTCATTACAGGAATTAGCAATAGCGTTAAGCCGTAAACTTGATTTTACGAAGGTATTATCAGCTAAAGTTAGAGCATTAGCAGAAGAAGGCGATTATAATAAATCTATTTTAAGTTTATGAAAATATGGAAAGCTTCACTTGCAATTCTATAACCAAGGAGCCAATTTCTCTGTATTCTTGAATATCCACTTTTGCATCTCCAATGTCCACTTTTTCTTCGTTCAAACGTCCACTTATGTGAAGATTTCGATTATGAAGCCCATTTTTCTCGTTCAATAACAGATTTCTGAGAAACGCTTCCAGATACTCTGTTGTTTCGTAAATACCTTTTTGCAGGTTCGTATAGTTTGCACATACAAGTGCATTTCTGAAATACCACGCATTTTCCGCAAAAATATCATTGGTTGCAGAGAACCCAGGTGTCCCTAAATACTTGATGAAGAACACTGCCGTTGTTCTTGTATTGCCTTCCCCGAAGATATGGATTTGTCATAGCCTTGAAATGAATACCGCAAGATTATGCTATTCTGAAAGCATTTTACAGAACTCTGCTGGCTCTATACAGGGTGTTCCGCTGCTCTTGAAGTCTGCACAGTTCCTTGTAACAATATAATCCGCCTGAAATGCAGCCGCACACTCCTTTTGCAGACAATCCTCAAAATCTGAAAATGTTTCATCTGCCAGGGCATTGAGAATCTTTGCCTTGTCTATTCCTTCAACCTCAAATAATTCTCATATGCTTAACAACAGTTTACGTCTTTACGCAACACTAAACACTTTACGCAAAATAAAGAACATATTTGAAATGGAATGTGCCGCAATACATCCTGATACCCGTCTCTGCTTACAGGCAACGACGATCTGCTCTGCGGCCCGATCATAGGGACTGCGGCAAAGCAGATAATCAAGAAGAACATTTGTATCAACCAAAATTCGCAGTCCCATATTTCTCCTCTCTGTAACTAGCTAATTCTCTTTCATAATCTATCTGCGGTGCTTTCCGTCTGAGATTCTCTAACTGCTCAAATGCCTGTTCTCTTACTTTTTCTGATTCTGAGCCATAAAGACCAGTCACACCTTCCATAATCTGAATGATAAAATACAGCTTATCTTCCGGCATCCGTTCCAGTAAATCCATCGCATCTTTTCTCAGTGCTGTCATTACTTATCACTTCTTCCATTCTAATAGATGATCCTCTTGTTACCTTTATTATACCCATTCTATCGGGCTTTGTATAGAAATATTTTTCAACATGCTCTGTCACGCTCTCCATTTTGCCATATATTCATCAAACACTCCTATTTCTCTGATTCGTTTTTCGGCGATGTTACCGAACAATAGCACTTACCTTCATCTCTCCGGTAACAAACCATAGTTTCAATTCTTTTTTGACCATAACACAAAAGGACATCTTCCTAAAATTTCTTTTAGAAAAATGTCCTTCTTAGTACAAAATATTTACATCGCTTATTAAAACCCGTTAAGCCACTTTAAAATGTCGCACCGCTGTCGTACGCTGCTCAAAAAGCACGCTTTTTCTCTAAGCCTTAGTACAGCTTCGCCCCCGCGGGAATGCTGTCATCCAGCATTAAAAGATTCAATCCTTCCTGTCCATCATATTCATACACTGCACTAATCAGCATACCGCAGGAATCAATGCCCATCATCTTACGGGGAGGCAGATTGGTAATCGCCACACAGGTCTTGCCTACCAGCTCTTCCGGTTCATAATACTCATGAATTCCGCTTAAAATCGTGCGGTCTGTACCAGTTCCGTCATCCAGAGTGAACTGCAGCAGCTTCTTTGACTTCTTTACTGCCTCGCAGGCCTTTACCTTAACGACACGGAAGTCAGACTTGCTGAAGGTCTCAAAGTCTACGTCATCTGCAAACAGAGGCTCGATCTTTACCTTAGAAAGGTCAAGCCGTACGCTTGGTGCGGACACGCTTGCAGCCACAGCTGGTACTTCCGCTGTAGCAGAAGAAGCTTTCTCTGCCTTGTTCTCGCCCTTCTTTGCGTCTAATGACTTCATAGTCGGGAAAGGCAATTGACTTACTTCGTTATTCTTCATTATAGCTTATTTTCGCCTTTTTTCAACAATTCGATTCTTCATTATGATGTGTTATTCACCCGGTAAAACTTCAAATTTGTTGTAAATTTGTTGTAAACCACACAATTTGCTGTACTCACTATCCGTTTCGGACTCTTTCCTAAAATACATCAAGATTGCGTGATAAATTTTCTATTGCTTCCTGTTTCTTCATGTCAGTGACTTCGGCATATATGTCCATCGTTGTTTCAATATTAGCGTGTCCCATGATTGCCTGTATCACTTTCACATTTGTTTCCTTCTCGCAGAACCTTGTACAAAAGGTATGCCTTAAATGGTGGCATGAGAAGTGAGGTATTATGACTGGCTGCCTCTTTTCCTTTTTAGCATTTAACACTTCCTCTGCATTGTACGATTCGTATATTCGCTTGATTGCCCTGTTCACAGCTTGAGGATTATGAAGGTTTCCAAACCGATTGCTAAAAATAAAGCCTGTCATTCCGTCAATCACCGTAGTATTGAAACCTTCTTCTTTCTGTTCGCTGTATTCCTCTTGGAACGCTTCATATACTGCGTCCATCATTGGAATGGTGCGAATACCCGCTTCTGTTTTCGGGAGGGATACTCCAAACTCACATTTTGTTGTGTCGGTTCGCCGGGGATAATATGTAACACTATGGTTTATACTGATTATCCTCTTTTCAAAATCTATGTCCTCCCACCTCAATCCGATTATTTCGCCAATCCTGCACCCCGTACCTAATAGCACTGTAAAAAATGGTGTCCAATGGCAATATACCGGACTTTTAGCTGTGTAGTCCATAAAAGCTCTCTGCTGCTCCAGCGTAAGGGCATGGCGCACACCATGATTTTTCCCCGGTTTTTTCTTAATTTGAGCCATCACTCCATCGCTCGGATTATTTCTGATGATGTCATCTCTCACTGCAAGCTGGAATGTCGGGTGGAGAACGGTGTGGATTGTTTCAAGCGTGTTTATCTGCAATCCTTTTTCATTTATCAGATGATAATAGAAATACAGCACATCTGAATACTTTATCTCTCCAATTTTTCTTTTTCCGAATTCGTCCCTCACAAAACGGTCATACATGTAAACGTAATTCGTATAGGTTGTCCGCCTTAACTCTGTCTTGGTAGTAATATACCTGTCAAATACAAAATTCAGGTCAGCGTTACCTGCCGCATATACATCCAGACCGTCGAGCTGGTCTTTCATCAGTTGCTTTTCTTTTTCTCTAAGCCCTACTAAATCATTCGCATATATATACCGCCTTTTCCCATAAGGATCAGTATAAGTGTACATATATGACTTATCCTTGCGCTGGATTTCTCCCTTTCGTAAAGCCCTCCCTCTATGGTCTTTTCTTGCTTTTGCCATCTCTGCTCCTTTCTTTCAAAAGGAAAGAGATATTTCGTACTGCTACTTACTTTCTTCCATTGAGTATTGAATTTCAACACCCCTGTGTAGCACTTGCGTTATGGTCATGTCATGTTTGGCAGCATAGTCTTTCAGCTTCTCATACTCTGCATCGTCAACCCGGAGGCTTAACGATCTCAGCTTAGGCGAGTCGGTCTTTGGACGTCCCGTTCTCGGCATTTACTATGCACCTCCTTCATAACTAATACCATTATAGTTTGCGTTCTACAAAAAGTCAAGTATTTTTTGTAGAACGGTAATTTATCACGAAACCCTCTTTTCCTTAATCACTCACTAACTCTAAAAGACTCCAGATACTGCTCAAAAATGTCACAGTTTACCAATACTAATTTATCCACCTTATAGATAGCGTTTGCCTGCTTTGCAAGCTCCTGAAATTTTGTCAAACCCATGCTGTACATCTCTGCACCTTCCTTGTATCTGACAAATTTCTTTCTGTCTACCTTCTTTACCATAATTTCCTCCATTCATTGCACAGCCTTATCTGCTAATAAATAAACAGAATACACTTCTCCCCATTTATTAGCAGATAAAAACTGCAATACAGGTGGCAGCTCGTTACACTGCCCACATCGGTCTTGCACCGTCATTCAAATTGACCGGATTGCAGATTTCCTGCAACCCGGAAGTATCATTATCACAGATATGCTTCATCGCCCCTTGTAACCGCTACACACTTTGCCAGATTTCACTCGCTCCTTACCTTTGCTTCAATGCAGTTTTTCAGCATTTCCTCACGTTCACCCTGCCATAAGGCAGGACAGATATGTCATGGCGCATCTGCCTAGTGGCTCCGCATATCCTCACGTCCTGTATGCAATACAGTATTCAATTTTCAATGTACAACGCTGATAATCAGCTATGGAAAAGGACAGCTAACCGCCCCTTATACCGCTTCAAATGCCAATATCTTCGTAATCAGCTTTGTTTCAAGCCTCCGGCGTAGCGTTTCATCAACACAAAAATGCAGCCGCCCACTCTCGTCATACATTTTCCGGGTGGACAAAGTAATTATGTATCCCTCATAATGCTTCAAAACTGCGTTGATTGCCATTACATCACCTTCTGATGCTGCCTTTATGATATGGAAAGGCAGCAAATTCTTTTCTTCCCTACTCTTACATCTCTTTTTCATCTGCTTTTTCCTCCATAATCTTTCTCAAAATCTCAAGTGAGCGTGTCCGGTGTTCGTGGATCGTACTGCGTACAAGGTTCATTTCCCTTGCTATATCCGCATCGCTCATTTCCAGAAAATACGAAAGCAGTATTACATTCCGCTTCCGTTCCGAAAGTGCCTGCAACGCTTCCGCAATTAGGGCGTCCTTTACTTCAATGTCATAGCCATACACTGTAAAATGACTGTTCTCCACTCCATACTCATCCATAACAAACAACTGGTTCAGCTCCTTTTCAGACAGTTCAGAAAACATGGCTTCATGCTCCCTGCGGTAATCCATGTGCCGGTAATAGTTAATCGCTTCACCTTTCAGCGACATCTGGCACAGGCGGTCAAAGCGATGCCTGATTGTCAGTTCATCATGGCAAGAAGGTTTCTTCATACGAGTTCACCTCCTCCCCCGTTGTGACGTGACAAAGGCATACGCCTTTTCCCTTTCCGTTGTATCTGCCAAATAGCAATAGGCTAATGTTCGGGTGGGAGTAAAAATTTTTGAAAAATTTATATAAAAAACGCCCGAACAGGCTCAATGCCCATTGGACGTTATTCATATCTGTTATTCTGTTTTCTCCACAAACTGCGAGCGTGTATAGTTCACTCTTTAAGGTATATTCTGCTTCACTTCCAGTAAAACACCTTATAAAAGAACCTTCCCACGCCAATAGACGGACAGGTTCCCGAAGTCAAAAAAATATCCCTCAGACCGTTCAGAACACATAAATTCCCCTAAACGTACCCAAAGGATAAAAACCACGCAAAAAAACCTTTGGATACTGCGTTTTTTTATATGCAATATCCAAAGTCATTCTATTTTATTGTGTATTATGCCCCTCTGATAAAGTGAATTATTAGTGCATTTTAAAAGTAAAATGTGCAATATACACTATACATGGAGGTGCATATATGGCAAGAAAAAAGAAAATTGACAAGGAAATGGGACTTCGTCTGAAGCAGGCTAGGACTGAACAAAAACTGACCTATGAAGAACTGGCTGAAAAATCCGGCGTTTCCTCACGCTATATCAAGGAAATCGAAAATCATGGAAACGTGCCAAGCCTTGAAAAGCTGGGGCAGCTCATACGAGCCTTACATATTTCCGCCGATCCGTTTTTTTATCCAACTGTCCCGGCAGACAACCTCGACTACCAGCGGCTGTTGGTTTACCTGTCACAATGTACAGAAGAACAGATTACAACAATTCTCGCTATTGTGGAAGCCTATCTTCGGACATATAAAAATTTTTCAAAGTAAATCCACTCCCTCTCCTATCTCTTTTCTAAAACAAAGGCGGCCACCCTTAGCCGCCTAATTACCTCCTTCCTCTGCAAAACTGTGGCTTGTTTTGCTGTACAGAACGCTTCTTTTTAAGGAAGCAGAATATGTCATCATTTGTCATTTCTTCTCAATGTAATAACTGCATGGCATATCAAGCCAAATACAAGAGAAAAACAGCCACCGCCAAATAGTGATGCTCCCCACCCTGCACCCGACATTGTCATAAAACCGCCAACAAAGAAAATACCAATGCCAAGAAATATACCAACACCATAAAAAAGTCCAATTGCCATATCGTACTTATTAAATTGTCGTTTCTCCTTTTTTTCATATGTTTCCATCTTTGTTATTACCTCCTTCGCAAAATCGTCCATGTTGACTCCAAAAAGAAAGCAAATTTTTTTCAACATATTTAAATCGGGTTCATTAACATCTCTCTCCCAATTCGATAGTGCCTGCCGGGTAACATTCAATTCCCCGGCTAGTTCTTCCTGTGTCATTCCCGATTGTGTTCGCAGATGACGTATTTGCTTTCCTGTTGTAATATCCGTCTGTTCCTGGTTCAAAATAGTTCCTCCTCTCTGATACTGATTTTATCAATGATATTTCGCAATAGCCAGCAATGAACACTTGCATTGCGCAAGACGTTACATTATCTTCTGAAACATATGGCGAACCTTATCTAACCGACTATTTGGGCGGCGAGGTTGTACTACAGGTTCCCCTGAAGTTTCCTGATACCCTTTCAATTCTGTCAAGCAAACGCTTCTTCCATTTGTATAGAAATTCAAATCACTTTTGTATTCCCCGATCCGCCGAGCCGGTATTTCTCCAGTTAAAATTGCCTCATTATTTTTTAACGAAGTTGTTTCAATTACCGCATCATATTTCACAGCATCATGATAAGCTCGTGAAAGATATTCCTGCGGCGCAAATAGGGTAAAAGAAAGATAGGGTTCTAAAACTTGCGTTCCCGCTTTTTTTAATACCTGTTCCAACACAACAGGCGCAAGAAAGCGGAAATCTGCCGGAGTACTGACCGGGCTGTAATAAACACCATATTCAAAGCAAATTCTGCAATCTGTTACCTCCCATCCATACACTCCCTGCTCTAATCCATACCGAATCCCTTCCATAACTGCGTTTTGAAAGCTTTGGTTTAAATAACCGAGAGACACTTTACTTTCATATTCTGTTCCGCTTCCAACAGGAAGAGGAGTGACAGCCAAACCAATCGACGCCCAAAAGGGATTTGGCGGTACTTCAATATGAATTGTATAATGAGCCTCTTTTCGTGGTCTTTCCAGATAAATAACGGTAGGCTCTTTTATTGCTACCTCGACACTATATTTTTCATTTAATAAAGAACAAACAACTTCCAATTGTACTTTTCCCAAAAAGGAAAGAATAATTTCATGAGTGATAGAATCAATCATAAAATGCAGAAGCGGATCAGTATCCGCAATCTCTGTAAGGGCATCCAGTAATACTCCCCTTTGCTCTGCTTTGATTGGCTCTATCGTTGTCCGAAAAAACGGCAGGGGATTATCCGTCCACGCCTTGCGTGGCAATAGTTTTTCATCTCCCAGAACATCATTTAGTTTTAATGTATTGTCAGATAAAATAACAATCTCCCCGGAATCAGCGGTGTCTGTTGGGACGATTTCTCCATCAAATGGAATTGACATCTCTGTAATTTTAATTTTTTCCTTTTTTGACAAAAGAATCGTTTCCCGTAAACAAAGCGTACCGCTATAGAGCCTTAAATAGCAACGTCGTTTTTTCTGCTCGGTATATTCAATTTTAAATACATACCCACACAATTCCGATTGACTGTCGTCTGTTTCCAATGAAAAAACTTCTGTAATCACTTCAAGCAATTCTTTTACCCCGATATTGTCTTTTGCGCTTCCATGATATACCGGAAAAAGCGTTCCCCTTTGTACCCTTCGTTTTATTTCTTTTTGCAGTTCCCACAGTGTCAAAGGGACTCCTGAAAGATATTTTTCTAAAATATCATCATTCCCAGCAATTACAGCATCCCACTTTTCAAAATCTGCAACATCAGAAAGTATTATTTCTGAACATAAATGAACTTCCTGCATAACAATCATATCTTCTGTTAATTTTTCTCTGATATTTTGATAAGTTTGCTCAAGAACAACACCACTTTGATCTATTTTATTGATAAAAATGATTGTTGGTATCTTCATTTTCCTTAGCGCATGAAACAGCACTCTGGTCTGGGCTTGTACACCATCTTTTGCGGACACTACTAAAATTGCTCCATCCAGAACCGATAAGGAGCGATGCACTTCTGTTAAAAAGACCATGTGTCCGGGGGTGTCCACAAGATTAACTTTGTACCCTTTCCAGCGAAAAGATGTAACGGCAGCCTGAATTGTAATTTTCCTTTGACGTTCCAAAGCCATAGAGTCCGTTCTTGTTGTACCTTTATCTACACTACCTGGTTCCATGATTGCCCCACTTGTATACAGCAGGCTTTCTGTCAGTGTTGTTTTTCCTGCATCAACATGCGCAAGAATGCCAATATTAATTATTTTCATATGTCGTCCTCCATTCACAGCCAAAAAAGACATAAAAATCCCCAGCAGTAAAATACTTTTACCACTGGGGATATAATCTGTGGACATACACATAAAAGACACGCACCAATAGGTACTTGCCACTTGTCTTGCTATGTCAATATAAATAAGGCAAAAGTATTCTTAAATTTGGTACAAAAAACTAAGCCCTTGTTCCAAAGGACATCCCAAAGTTTTTTGTTCCCACTATTTGATTATAGTTTTATTTAAGAATACCTTGCCGCATATTTTTTAACTCCTTTTTGGAAATGTAGTAATTATAACACATCTGCATCCGAAAAGAAAGCATTAAATAATATTGACTTACATTGAATTTTCTGGAGACTTATGCTAATATTCAAAGCAACAAATCGAAATATACAAGAGTATCTTTTATGGGAAACGAGATAAATATTGCATTACTTCAAATGCTTCCGGGTAAGGATATTACAGAAAATATGGAAAAAGGCATAATTATTTAAAAAATCGGTGTCCAGAAATGTACAAGATAATTGCAAAGAAATAAACTACTTTCCGTTTATCGGGGAGTTTTCCGTTATGGATAGCCCCCGTCCCGCCTCTTTAACGAAAAATTAAAAAATAGAGCAATCGCAACCATAATCTGAAAAGGGAGATAATATTTAAGAAACATCAAATATTCGGATAATTATCCTGTAAAGGTTGTCATTCTCTGTTCAGATGCAGAGACAATAAAAACAGCCGAACAACATCAAGGAAAATTTGGCTACTCCCCATACTGGCTTTTGCTCAACAACTCCAACCAGTCACCCCAGTAGACAGTAACCTCCATTTTGAAACTGGAATAAATTTGTCGATCATCACAATTCCAATCTCATAGAAATGACTTCCTGAAATCCAGCTATGCGGGAGCGAAATCCTTTGGGATTTCTTCCACACTCGACAAATCCAGCCCGTTCGTACATAGAAACTGCTCTTTCATTTTCAGCAACTACTTTAAGTTCAAGCTGGTTATATCCCGCTGTTTTAGCACATTCGATACACGAAGTCAGCAAAGCCTTACCAATTCCAAGTCCCCAATACTTTCTCACAACACTGATGCCAAATTCTGCTCGATGCCGTACCTTATATTTTGTACCGATTGCCTCAATTCCTGCTGTTCCCGCAATTACACTGTCAACTATGGCAAGCAATTCAATCTCTCTTTCACTCTCAGCTTTTTCTTTCAGAAACTGGCTTTCCTGTGCGGCATTAAAACTGTTTTCATCTGGATATGTAAGCAAATAATCTGTTTCACTATGTGTCAGATTGAAATTATCCACTACAAGCTGACCATCACTCTCTGTTCCATTCCTCAAACAACATTCCATGCCATTACTTAATATTATTGTTTTGTTATATCTCATAACTGCTCCTTTACTGACAACTGTCCTCAAAGCCAGCTTCTTCATCTATACAATATCCTAAGCAGAAAAATGTTTTCTCATTTCATATTGTTTAACAAATACACTAAATTTCAATTTCTTCAAAAAAGCGTTCAATGCCTGATCCCGTTCATCCACATTTATTACTCTCATCTCTAAACTCTTTGTTTGTTTAAGTAAATCTAACAAAATCTCTGTGGCAACTCCCATTCTGCGATATTTGGGATGTACCGCTAACTGCGCAATATCTCCTTTTATTTTGTCCACAATACCATATCCAATCAAGTTTCCATCAAATTTAACAATCGTATAAGAAAAGGATTTAGCGATTGCACAAACAGCATCTTTTGCGTTTTGCCATGAAGGTGGATAAGTCCAAAAATCTTTGACTGCTGTCCATTGATCATCTTGTAATTTTTCCGGATGTTCCAGTTTCCACACTTTATGTACGCCCGGTTCTTTTATCTTGCCCGTCAGTTGGTAACAATTCAATATTCTGTTAATTCGAAATCCCTGTTTTTTATATAAAGTGAGCGCCTTCTCATTATCTTGAATCACTTCCAGTTGATACACGCTGATTTTATTTTTTATACATATAGTGCTAACCAGATTCAATAATTCCCCCATAATTCCTGTTCTCCGAAAATCGGGGGTAACTCCTGTTCCGAGGTCATAGACTGTCTTTTCGTTATCCCAATCTCTCACTCCATTCAAGATAAAACCGACAAGCGTTCTATCTGCAAAGGCTCCAACTGAAACCGCAGGCATAAATCCATTTCTTTTCAGCATTGTTTCAAAAGATTTAAAAGGCATATCAACTGAAACCTGATAATCAGAAAATGCCTGTGTAAACGCTTCGTATATACAAACGGAATCTGTATTTTCCAATGTCCGGTATTCCATATTTTCTCCTAAAATGTCATATTTACTCTATTGGAAGATTATGCTGTTTCAAAAATGAGAGCTTATCCCAATAGCCTCGCTGGAATAAAATTTTCCCATTCACTACCTGAAAAAAACCACACCCTCGTAACCCCAATGGATCTCGCCATTCAAGGATTGCCCATTGCCCATCCTCAAAAATATTTTCTACGATAGCTGTCATATCCGATGTTGAAAATTCGGCTGTGAACATGGTACGGATTGCTTCAATGCCTACTACTGGCTCATTCGCTACTTGGTGATTCGTCGCATTTTCATGATAAAGGGCTGTAATTGCTTCCACATCATGTTTATTGAATGCATCTACCCATAACTGAACAACTTCTTTCGGTCTTAACATTTCTGTTTTTCCTCCTATGCCTTGTGTGTTTTTATTATATCAAAAAGCAAGTTAAAAGTCGAGAATCATGATAAAGGCACAAAAACTCCACAAACCAACACACCCTCCGGGAGTGTCGAGGGTAGAGTAGCAAGCACTGCCCATGTCCGGACACATGGGCGAAATTCCCCATACTTCCCTACCGTCCGCATGATGAAATTTCCATAGGGAAGTATCCCTAACCCTCTTTGATTTTCTTTCCGTTTTTCTCTGCCAGTCCTTGACCTTTATCCGCAGATTTGCTACAATAACACATGGATAATTCTATCCAAAAACAACTGAACAGACACGAAACCAGACTGTTGTAAATCGAACATTTTACAGCAGTTTTTTTATGCCCAAATGCAGGAAGGAGTATCAGAAATGGCAAACAGGACACGCACTAAACGCAATGAAATTTGTCTGAATGACAGGGAACAGTATATTCTTGATGAAAAGTTCAGACTGTCCGGCATGAAAAGCAAATCTGCTTTCCTCCGGAAGCTCATTCTCTATGGATATGTATATGATGTGGATTACAGTTTCCTCCGGGAGTACAACACAGAGCTTGGGCGGATCAGTTCCAGCCTGAACCAGATTGCAAAAAGGATTAACAGCACAAACCATGTCTATCAGGAAGATATGGACGAGGTAAAGGAGTTGATGAAACAGGTATGGCATACACAAAAATCCATGCTATCACAGCAACCGTTGATAAAGCGGTAGCCTACATCTGTAACCCGGATAAGACTGATGAAAGCATCTATATTTCCTCTTATGCCTGTGCGCCGGAAACCGCAGCGATTGACTTCAAATATACCTTAGACCACTGCCGGGAAAACAGCCCGAATAAAGCCTATCATCTGATACAGGCTTTTGCCCCCGGAGAGGTCAGCTTTGAAGAAGCGCACCGGATAGGGAAGGAGCTTGCCGACAAAGTTTTAGAGGGGAAATATTCTTATATAGTCACTACCCATATTGATAAAGGTCACGTCCATAACCACATCATTTTTTGTGCCGCAGACAACCTTGAACATAACAAATATCATGACTGCAAGCAGACCTATTATCGCATCCGGAAATTGAGTGATGAGTTGTGCAACGAGCATAACCTTTCCGTCATCATCCCCGGCGGGGAGCGTGGAAAAAAATATAACGAATGGCAGTCAGACAAGAACGGTTCAGCGTGGAAAACGCAGATAAGAAAGGACATCAATGCCGCCATAAAATCATCCTCCACCTATGAGGAATTTCTGCTCCTGATGCGGGCAAAAGGATATGAAATAAAAGGAGAAAATTTCGGAGAAGATACGCCAAAATATATCTCATTCCGTCCACTTGGCAAAGACCGTTTTGTGCGTGGCAGCGTGAAATCCCTCGGCAGGGAATATACAAAGGAACGCATCAAAGAACGCATTGAATTAAAGCGGGAGCGGAAGGCTGTTATCCCTAAAAAAGATTACGCAAACAGAAGACTGGTTGACACCTCTGATGAAAAATTCCGGAACAGTCCGGGACTGCAAAAGTGGGCAGCGATTGAGAATTTAAAGATTGCTGCACAGACTTACAACGAAGCTGGTACTATTAAAGAACTGGAACAAAAAATCGCCACCACAGCCGCCACAGGGAAGGAAGCAAAACAGATTGTCCGCAAGCTGGAGAACCGCATCAAAGACCTTGCGGAAATCATCAAATATGCAGAACAGTATAAGGCAAATAAATCCTATAACATCGCCTACAAAAAAGCTAAGAACCCCGACGCATATTTTCGGAAGCATGAGAGCCAGATCATTCTCTATGGCGGCGCAAGGCGTATGCTGGAACAGGCAGGCATCAGTTTAAAAGGTTTGAACATCGACAAGCTGAAAGCGGAATATCAGGAGCTTACCACGCAGAAGAAAGAACTGACCGCCACTTACAAAAACTGTGATAAGGAACTGAAATCTCTGAACCGGAAACTGGAAAATCTCAACCAGTATTTAGGGCGCACAGAGCCGCAGAAAGGCGCACCGGAACAGCCGGACAGAAATAACACCCCTGCCCGGTAAAAAGGACGAAGAACCGTCTGTTAAGAGCCTGAAAACGCATCGTGGAAATGTGCATAACTCCCCATTCCGTCATGGACAACACCGTTCACAGGACATGGAAAAGCAAAAGGCAGCTTTCCCACATCCTGCAAACAATGTTGCCCACAACTCCATAAAACGGGGAGTTATACACATTACGCACAATGCCGACGCCTGCGGAATCCCATTCTTTCCCTCCTCTTTTTTATATAATCAGAAAAATATTCTTGCAGATTATACCATATCCATGTATGATAATATAAAAATCTCCAAAAAAATAGGAGTGCCGAAGCACCCCCATTTCCTAAACCCTCTTGCAAAATCCGCAGTGTTGGTTTATAATCATCATAGAAGCCGAAGGATTCTAGCACGTCCGACGGTTGTACAATCGGAAACGAGTAATCAATTTTAGTAAAACAAACGGATCACTGGCTATTCTCTATTCGCAGTAGAGGATAGCCTTTTCCGTTACTTGCGGTTGTGTTTATTGTCTATGTATGTCAAAGCTGCAAAGATCACCAGCACCAACGTAAGCACTTCTAACGTATTCATACCGACCTCCTTTCCGTTTCCAGAAAGGACAACCGCAGACTATCCCTACTTGCTCTAATCTGACTAAAAAGAATTATATCACGTTCTGTCGAATAATGCTATAAAAGTTTCACGATAAATTATTCCGCCGCTTCCAGTGCGACCTGTGCAAATTCTTCATCGCTCATGGCTTCCAGCTTCCCCAAGACCTGCCCTGCAAGCTCCACCATGTCATTGTCCTGTATGTGCGGGATCACGTTCTTTATATCGGCAACCATGCCCATTCTGTCCTGCCCCTCAAACACACACATCAGATTGATTTCTTCCACTGTAAACTTATCCATACGCTTATATCTCCCTCTCTGTTTTTTTCTCAGTTTCTTTTTCCGGAAGCTCTTTTCCTGATCTATCTCTCTGCTCGATGACCGCCTTTTTCTCCGCCAGCTTTTCCTTTATGGAAATCCTGCCCGCCTTGCGTTCCTGCTCTGCTTTCGGCTTCTCATTGTTCAGAACATTATCAATCATGTTGTAGTTACATTCTTCCAGTTCCTCTATCTTCGCAAGCGGCTTATACTCTGCCAGCCTGTCCAAAAGCTCTTTTGCCTTCCTCGCAGTCTGTACTCCCTCACTGTCATCAAACTCCGTCCCTTTCCCGAATATATCCGTTATGCCTTCCCTCATGCTGTCTGAAATCATGGCATTGAGGAAATCATTCAGATATTCCGTATTCCCGTTCCTGATGTCCTCTGCGATATTCGCTACCTGCGCTTCCCTGTCCTCCACCGTATCATTATATTGATAAGTGTCATAGTCATAGGAAAGCTGGTCTATCTCTGCGGCAAGGAAAGCCGCCTGCCACTTCTCCAGAGAACCCCTCACCTCAATGTCTGGCATCTTGTCGATCAGCTCCGCAATCACCGCTACCGCTTTTGGATTGTCTGTAATATCCGGCACATAGTCTAAAACCTCCAGATCGGCAGTCCTGCCCGACACAATATCCATCTGCGTGTCCTCATACGCTTCCGTCCCTTCCGTATGGATATTGATGCCGATGCTCCGGATACCGTTCATCCTCTCCGGCGGTATCTGGTTAAAAATTTCGATTGCTTCCTCCACGCTCGCTATATCCTCATGGTATTCTCCGAGGTTATGGAACTCCCCGCACTCTGCCACCGTAAGGGTAATGACTGTCTGCTTTTCTTCCTGTACCTGTTCTGTATTCCGCTCCTGCAGGGCAGCACGTTTTTCCTCAAGGTACGCTTCCACTCCCGGAAGATACTGCCCAAGCGTCCCGGTTTTTCCTTCTGTGATAGGGTTGATGTCAACTTTCACTCCGCCGATGCTGAAACCGTCCTCATTAAAGGTGTTGAACAGGGAATCTTCCCTTTCCCCGCCCCGGTATTCCACGACCACATCAAGGTCAGAATTTTCCTGCTCCAGACCTCTGCATCTGCTCCCGGACACCGCCACATCCACAAGCTCTATGTCCATGTCATACTCGTCTATTTTGGACTGCAAATAGGTGTATATGGTAAGTTCTATATCTTTCTGTGTCTGCCCATTGATGCCATTCCATAATTCCTCTGTCCGGGCTTTAAATTCGGCTATAACCTTGCTTTCCGTCGCTTCCGGCACTTCCTTTCTGATACGTTCCCCAAGATGCGCCATTTCCGCCTGCTCTGCTTTTTCCATCAATCCATCATAATCAATCGGTATCAGTTCATCATCCGCCTGTATGCTGCCTTCCAGAGTGCTCCGGTGCGTCGGCTCTTTCAAATCTGCCACAATCTCATCAAGTGCCTGTCTTATGGTAATATCCGGATTGTCATACACGCCACCGTCCAATTCCCGGTAATCCATATCATAAATTGTGTAATCATATCCGCCGCTGGCTTCCTGAATACTGATATAACGGTCTGCCAGCCGGAAAGCAAGCTCCGTTTCTTCCCTGCCAATTTCCTTGTCACTGGTATCTATGTATGGGTTTTCCCACTCCATGAACGGTACATCTTCCACGATATGCTTCTGGTTGGCTGTCGGCATGAGGTTCTCCATTTTCCCCTGTTCATAGAGAGTTTCAAACCTGTCCATATAAAGGGAAACATCATCAAGACCGCTGCTCTTTAGCTGATGCTTAAACCGCTGTTTTACAAAATCCTTTATTTCCTCCGGTGACATTTCCCGGTGAACCCTCACCTTGTCAAAACCGACCTCATGATATAAAGTCTGCAAATCACCCATGAAGCGGCTGCTTTTCCCTGCCGCCTTGCTATGCGTAAAATCCAGTGACAGACAGTTTTCATGGTTTCTGACATGAATCAGGTCAAACTCGCTGCCATTAACATTGAAACCGAAGGTTGCCCTTGCCATATCCGACTTATCTTCCATATCCTTTTCCCGGTACTCGGCAAACTTCCCCATTGCTTCCGGAAGGCTGTCAAAGCGCTCTAATCTGCTCTTTTCCGGGCTTCCGTCCGCCCATGTGGATAAATCTTCAATGACATAATAATAAACCTTATCATTGTTGTCCGGCTCTGCCGCAATATTTTCTGCCGCTACTTCCTCTAAAATTTCTGCTGTTTCCTCCATGCCTGGAGATTTCTCGGCGCTGACTTCCGCCGATATGGAAAGTTCTTTTGTAAACTCCGGTATCTCTCTGTAACCAACGGAATCCACATAATGGCTTGTGTTCTCCCCGTCCTGATGCAGCACAACCACATCGCTGACGGAAAGGGAATGTCCGGTATAATCTGCCGGGTGGTCTATGTTGAACTTGGTAAAAATATCTTCAAGGCTCATGCTCTCCCTCAGTTCTTCGGTATAGACCAGAGTGTAATTCTCTCTGGAAACCGGGATACCTTTCATTTCAAGATAATCCATCGCCATAAAACGGATATCCCTTGTTTCCTCCGTATCTTTAAGCTGGTAGATGCCAAACCTTCCCTCATTACCATATAAAAGCTGTGCTTCCCGGTTGGGTTCGCTATCCTCTAATTCCTGTTTTATGGACTGGAACTCCAGATAGGCGCTCCAGTCGTCTTTCTGTACACCGAACAGACCGTCATGCGCCTGTAATGCTTCCTTATCCTCAACAAGCGTTTCCGAACCGTCTGAATAGAGCTGGTACACTGACACATCTTCCCCGAACAGCTCCGATGCCCTGTCCTTTGTCAGAGGGAGCATTTCATCCCAAGAATACCCATATTCGTGCATCTCCGATAACCCCACCATGCCATCCGGAAGGGTATCAATTTCTTTCTCCGCTGCCTTGATTGTTTCCAAAAGAAGCGGTAAATCGTCTTTCTGCTCCACAAGGGAATATGCCAGGGAAGTTGTCTTATACATATCATCCAGCTTATAAGCGTGGTTCATAATCAAATTGCACTCATCACTGTCATAAACCGTCCTGTGAAATTCCATGCGGTTAATAAGCTGTTCTGCCTGCACTGTTGCCGGAAGTTCCGAAGCAATATGAAGCTCCTTTTCCGTCATATCCATATCAAAATCATAGAACTGTGGATAACCGTCATTCAAGCCGCCGCTTCTCATGATCGGTACAAAATCAAAACCCTTCTCCTTCAGATAATCCAGAACGTTTCCGCCCTCTCCGTCCATTTCACGCATCAGTATGTCATAGAGGGTGTTCTGCACTTCTGACTGCATATTTGTGATTTTAATGGTTTCATATTCCCCGCTGTCCGGCATGGAGATTCTCACAACCACATCAGCGTACTCAATCGGTTTATTTGCCTTTTCTCGTTCTTCCTGCAACGCCTTAAAATCGGTTATCTCATAAGTATCCGTATTGTAAGCGTAATCTAAGTGGTATTCCTCCACTTCCTCGCTCCGCTCATTTCCAAGCAGCGTCACCCACGCCCCGGCTCTTTCAAGGTAGGCTTCCACGCTCTGCCTGTCATCGTCTTTCATGGTACGCAAAGAATTAAGAAGTTCTGTCCTCTCCATGCCCTTAACGCTCAAAAGGTCATATTCTGAACGGTCTGTATTCGCCACAAGCAGAATGATGTCCTCCTGCGTCTGTTCTGCAGCACGTTCTTTATCAATCTCCAAAAGCTGTGCTTCAATCCCCTTTATCAGTTCCGAGGAAGTCCGGCGTATCGTATCAAGGGAAGATTTTAACTCCGGCATTTCTTTTCCGCTGCTCCACCCGACGATATACCCAAAAGAATAGTCGGACGTATCAATCCCGAAATGCTGGCAGACAGTGTAGGCGATGCTCTCTGCTTCCACTTCCTTTGTTTCCCTGTCTTTTGCAATCCCTGTTTCCTGTTCAACCTCTTTTCCATGAAGTTTTGCGTGCGCCACCTCATGCACCCCGGTTTTTGCAGTCTGCACTTCGCCCATGCCCTCCTTAATAGCGATAGGGTGGTTTAAGTCAATAAAATAGCCTTTCCTGTCACCCTCCATGCCCTCATAGCGGATTGGTACAGGGGAAACCCTTGCAAGTGCTTCCATAAAATCCCGGTAACGCTCTACATTCCCATGCAGCTCGCTTACTCCAAGTCCGGGAAGCTCTTTCCCGTCCGTCTGCGAATAATCAAACACTGTGACAACCCGGAAGGCGGGTATCTTTATCTCCACTTCCTCCATGACGGGCATCCCGTCTCGGTCAAGCACAGGCTCATTCGTGACCGGATCAATCTTTTCCTGTTCCTCTTTGATTTTGTAAGGTGAAGGCGCAAGGATACGGATACCCCTCTCGCCCTTGTTCACATGGCGCTCAAAATTCTTCTGCCATGCCTTATATCCGGCAACATACGTCGCTCCCGGACACTGCATCTCGATAAGCTGGATATTGTTTGCGCTGTAATTATGGAATTTTGACATGGTATTCAGGTAGCTTTTGTACTTTTCCCCCTCAAATAATTCCTTCAAGCCTTCCTCCAGCCTGTCCGTTATCTCCTTCACTTTCTGTTTTTCAGTCATGGAAACTTTGTTTACATTTACATCTGCCATCTGGTTAATTCTCCTTTTCCTCCATAAAAACAGAGGACAGATAAGTTTCCCTCTCCGTCCCCGTTCCGGATATTTTTATTTGCAGTTATTTTTATAAACATTCCTCTTTGCTTTTTGGCTTTACCTTATCCGGCTCCGGCACTTTCCTCTGCCCTGCCTTTTCTTTCATCTGCGACAATTTATCCTTTACGGACACACGCCCTCCTTTCTCCGCTTCCTTCCCGGCATCCAGACTCACAGAAAGCCGATCCAGCTTTTCAAATGCCTTATCTATCCCGTCAATCTTCTTCCGAAGGTTCTTCGCTGCCTTTTTTACAGGCATATTGATTATCCTTGTCATGCCGACACCCTGCTTTTCATCCGATACCTCTTTCGTGCCTTTCCCGGCTAACAGCCTGCCCACATTGGAAACGCTGTTCCCGATCTGCTTCAGCTCGTCCCCGATGCTGTCAATCTGGTTGGCTGTTTTTTCACAGTCCGTCATCACGTCAACCAGACGTTCCCGGTAATCGGAAAGCATGGACTTCACGCCGGTGATTCCTTTCTGGAGAACCTTGCACATCTCCGCTTTTCCTTTTTCCTTAAAGGCGTTGACAGTCTGTGCCGCTGTTTCCACCAAATGGTTTCTTACCGCTGTCAGACGTTCCGACAGGCTCGTGATTTTCCCCTGAAGGTGCGCCACTTTATCCATGAGCTTCTCTGTCACAGATTTTGGCTGGTTTTCCTGTATCTGTGAAAGCTGTTCCCGGACTCCCTGTAATTCATCCACCATTGCGCTAAGCTGCATCTGCATACCCGCCACATACCAGAAAATCCCCATAAAATCCTGTGACTGCCCGCCCATATCCTGCTGGTTAAACAGTTCTATAAGCTGCTTTAATACCTCATTTTCTTCCATGACCTGTTTTGTGTTCTGTTCTGCTGTTTCCATTTTCGCCCTCCTTATAAACTTTCTTCCTTTCCTTTTCCCTTTGAAATCTCCGGCTTTTCCGGCATTTTCTGTCCATAAGCCTTCTGCCGCATCTCGGCAAGTTTTTCTTTTACGGAAATACGACCTCTCGGACTGTCTGACAGCATCTGCTCCTTCCCATGCTCCGCCACTTTTTCCGATACCGCCCGGTTAATCTGCGGTTTAAAAGGCGCATCCGCCACAGCTTCTGCATCATGCCCCATTTCCTCTGTGTCCATTTCCTCCTGCTCCCCGTCATTCTCCGGCTCATCGTCCATATCAATCCCATCGCCGCCCTTTTCATCCATGTTCAACAGGGCATTTAATTCTGTCAGTCGTTCCAGTTTCTCCGCAAGCTCCGCTTCCTGCGGGAATGGCTTTGTAACCTCTACTTTTGCGGTTTCAAGCTGATGCTCCACGTTCTCCAGTTTCTGCGCCACTTCTTCCATTCTCTTATCCATGCCCTCTAAGGCGTTGCTTAACCTCTGTAAATTTCCCAGCGGATCAGCGCCGATTTCCACCTCATGGCTGATGCTGCCTTTAAGGTTGACCGTAAACTTGGAAAAGAACGAATCAAAGGAAACGCTCATCTTAAATCCCTGATATTCCCCGATTGTGACTGCCATATTCGGCTGTTTTGCGCTCCGGCACATATCAATCAGTGCTGCTCCGGCTTCTTTTTTCTCCGTATATACCCGGTTCCCGATTTTCATGGAAAAGGTATCTTTATCCGGGAATTTATTCTGCTGGTAAGTCTGAATGTCGGCACGATACCCCGCAAGCCTTTCTTTCATGGTAGCTATCTGCGCCGGGTAATGCTTCACGATGTTGTCCTCTAAGCGGTACTTCTGGCTGGTATGGTTCGCCTTCAACAGTTTTAGCTTGGATACCTGAATATCTAAATCCATCTTTTCCTTTATGTAGGGATTTCCGGTAGCCAGAGCCTTAACCTCGGCATAAGTGAGAGCCGCTTCGTCAATGTCCTCACAACTCCGCACCGGGGATTTTGATGTCATGATCTGCCCGATAAATTTCTGCTTATTTTCAATGAGCTGCCACGAATAACTGTCGAATGTCCCTTCCGTCACATACCGGAAAATCTTCACTTTGTCATTCATGTTGCCCTGTCTTAAAATACGACCTTCCTGCTGTTCAATGTCGGAAGGACGCCAGGGCACATCAAGGTGGTGCAGGGCGATAAGCCTATCCTGTACGTTGGTTCCGGCTCCCATTTTTGCGGTTGATCCTAATAAAAAACGAACCTGCCCGCTCCTTACTTTTGCGAACAGCTCCGCTTTCCTTGTTTCCGTATTGGCATCATGGATAAAAGCTATTTCATTCTCCGGCACTCCCTTCGCCATGAGCTTATCCCTGATGTCCTCATATACATTAAATGTCCCATCTCCTTTTGGTGTGGATAAATCACAGAAAATAAGCTGCGCCGACTTCTGCTCTTTGGTCTGCTCCCATATCCCAAACGCCTTATCCACACAGGTTGTGGCTTTGGAATTTTCTTCATCCGGAAGCATATCATTGATAAGCCGCTGGTCTAATGCCAGCTTTCTCCCGTCGTTGGTTATCTTCAGCATATTGTCGATGTTCGGCTGCACTTTCCTGTCCCTGACCGCCTCCGCCCTGTCCGCAAGGGACTGCACCATGTCTTTCTGGTATTCGCTCGGCTTTAGCACAATATTTTCATAATCCGCTTCCGGCACAGGAAGTTTCAGCATATCCGGTGTCTGAATGTCTGCGCTCTCTTTAAATAACGCAATCAGTTCCGGCAGGTTAAAGAACTTTGCAAACCTTGTTTTCGCCCGGTAGCCTGTACCCTCCGGCGCAAGCTCTATCGCTGTCTGCGTTTCCCCAAATGATGCCGCCCAACTGTCAAAATGCCCCAATCCCAGACGCTGTAAGGTATTGTACTGGAGATAACGCATATTGGTGTATAACTCCGTCATGCTATTAGAAATCGGTGTACCTGTTGCAAATGTGATTCCCTTCCCTCCGGTCAGTTCGTCCATATATTGGCACTTCGCAAACATATCCGAAGATTTCTGCGCTTCCGTCTGAGCAATGCCCGCTACATTCCGCATCTTTGTGTATAAAAAGAGGTTTTTATAATTATGGCTTTCATCCACAAATAACTTATCTACGCCCAACTGTTCAAAAGTCACAACATTGTCTTTCCGGCTCGAATCGTTTAAGCGGCTTAATCTGGTGGAAAGTGACTTTTTTGTTTTTTCCATCTGCTTAATGGAGTAACGCTCGCCATTCTCCGCTTTCAGGGCTTCGATTGCCATTTCAATTTCTTCTATCTGCCTTTCGATCATCGCCATCTGTCTTTCAGTGGAAAGCGGTATCTTCTCGAACTGACTGTGACCGATAATCACAGCGTCATAATCCCCTGTTGCGATTCTGGAACAGAACTTTTTCCGGTTGGCAGGTTCAAAATCTTTTTTTGTAGCCGCTAAAATATTCGCCCCCGGATACAGGCGCAGAAAATCGCTTGCCCACTGTTCTGTCAAATGGTTCGGCACAACAAATAAGCTCTTTTGGCACAGCCCTAACCGCTTGCTCTCCATTGCCGCCGCAATCATCTCAAAGGTCTTTCCTGCCCCTACACAGTGCGCAAGCAGGGTGTTATCCCCGTAAAGCTGATGCGCCACTGCGTTAAGCTGGTGCGGTCTGAGTACAATGTCCGGCGTCATGCCGGGGAATTTTAAGTGCGAACCGTCATACTCCCTCGGTCTGGTGGAATTGAAAAGCTCGTTATACTTTGCGCATAAATCCTGCCTGCGCCCCGGATCACGGAATACCCAGTCCTTAAAGGCTTCCCTTATGGCTTCCTGCTTCTGGCTTGCAAGCATGGTCTCTTTTTTATTAAGGACTCTCTTTTCCTTCCCGTCCTCCGTAACCACATCAAAGATACGGGTGTCACGAAGGTTCAGGGAATCTTCTAAAATTCTGTAAGCATTTGCCCGGCTTGTGCCATAGGTCATGTTGACAAGCGCATTTCCCCTGTCCGCATTTTTCCCCTTCACATTCCACTGCCCTGTCACATCGGAATACTGTACCCCCATTGTACCCCGTTCTATCAGGTATCCCGGCGTTTCAAAGGTTTCATGCATAAAGTCCTCAATATATTTTGTGGCAATCCATGTCGCACCGATACGCACCTCAATCTCCGATGCGTCAAGCTCCTTCGGCTGTACGCCCTCCAGTGAAGTTACGTTAATGGCATATTCCGGGCGGTTCTCCGCAAAGGTTCTTGCCACTGACAGTTTCTCCCGCACATTCCCGCTTAAATACTCGTCTGCGGTTTCCCATTCCTCTGTTACCGGATTCTGGAAAATTACCCCCGCAAGCTCCTTTGTAATTTCTTCCTCGCTTTTACCCGCAAGCTGTGACATATAAGCTAAGTCCACACCCGCTTTTTCGCTCAGCGATACCGCCAGCGCTTCACTGGCTGTATCCACGCTTGTCACAACCTCCTGTTTTTTAATGGTTCGTTTCGTGAACATATCCGCCTTGCCGATGAAGTTTCCCTCATCGTCCAGCTTTTCAAGGGAGCATAACAGGCAGTAGCTGGAATCCTGATTGAACGCCCTTTTATTGGTCTGTGAGCTGATAAGACCGAATTTCTTGGAGAAATCATCGTATAGCTGGTTTAGCTCCGTCTGCTTGTTTTGAATCATATCCTCCGGGTATTCTTCCAACTGGAAATTTATCAACTCCTGCGTACAATCCCGGATTGCTACCATGCCCTTAATCCTCTGTTCCGCCTTTTCCGACACGTCCACAGGCTTCATAATGGAATTTTCCCGGTAATACACGGTATCGTCCACAACCGTATAACTGTAATTCTTCACATCCGGATCGGCGGGTATGTTCTCCTTTGCCAGCTCATCGTCAATCTCGTTAAAATCCGCCTGTTCGATGCTGCCCTCCACATGGGAAAGCGCATTTTTAAGCTGTGCCGACAAGGGAAGGGAAGTGTCCGGCAGGCAGGCGCTTTCCATGCCATGCGCCCCGGAAACCATCTCCATTTTCCCCAATACCATCTCCGGGTGGTCTGCAAAATACTGGTTCATCACAATACCGTCTTTTTCCGTCAGATGCACCCAGTCCGGCTCTATATCCATTACCCGGTCACGCTTCTTTAAAAACAAAATATCCGAAGTGACCTCCGTACCTGCATTTTCCTTAAACGCTGTGTTCGGGAGCCTGACCGCCCCTAAAAGCTCCGCCCTCTGTGCAAGGTATTTCCGCACTTCCGGGTTTTTCTTATCCATTGTCCCCTTTGAAGTGACAAAAGCGACAATGCCGCCTGGTCTGACCTTATCCAGTGTCTTTGCAAAAAAATAGTCATGGATAAGGAAATTGTGCTTGTCATACTGCCTGTCAGACACTTTATATTGTCCGAAAGGCACATTTCCAACCGCCACGTCAAAAAAATCATTGGGATAACTGGTATTTTCAAAGCCTGTGATTTTTATATCCGCATGGGGATAGAGCTGCTTTGCGATACGCCCGGTAAGCCCGTCAAGCTCCGCCCCGTACAGCCTGCTTCCCTGCATTTCCTCCGGCAGACAGCCATAGAAATTCCCGATCCCGGCGGCGGGATCTAACACATTCCCTCTGGTAAATCCCATTTTCCCCACTGCGTCATAGATTGCCTGAATGATGACCGGGCTTGTATAGTGGGCATTTAAGGTGCTTTCCCTTGCGGAAGCGTATTCTTCTGGGGATAACAGGCTCTTTAATTCCTGATATTCATTCGCCCAATTCGCTTTGGAAGAATCAAAGGCGTCGGCAAGACCGCCCCATCCCACATATTTCGCTAAGACCTCCTGTTCTTCCGGTGTGGCGGTACGGTGTTCGCCCTCAATCTTTTCAAGGGTGCGTATGGCTTCTATATTCTGGCGGAATTTCTCTTTCGGCGCAAACCCTTTCCCAATAGTTTCCGCTTCATTGAAAGAAATATGGTAATTGACCGCCCCCGACTTATCAATCTCCGGCTCTTTTTCCGGTGTCTTTTCCGGTTCTTCCTTCGTTTCCCCTGTCAGCATTTCCACGTCACCCATGACCTGCTGGATAAACGGATCATTCTCTAAGGCGTTTTCGTCTACAAGCTGCCCGTCTACAATGCCTGCTTTTTCCAGATGCTCCCGGACTGCCTGTGTGTCAATGTCGGGGAAATCATCTTCTTTTCCAGAAATATCCTTTGTTCCTGAAACTGTTTCTGTTTCCGGCTGCTCTGTTTCTTCCGTAACCTTTTCCGGCTCTGGTGCAATATCCTCTGTTTCTTCCTGCCCCGGTTCTTCCTTCTGCTGTTCCGGCTCATTCTCGTAACGTACCGCATATTTCTGTGCTTCCTTCAGCAGAGCATCCATCTCCACCGCTTTCTGCGTATTGCCGCTTAACGACTGCATCAAGACATAATCGGCGGCTTCTAAAAATAAAGTATCATAAACCGCCTTGCCCTCTAATCTTCTTTCAGCGTCCTCAATCGCAACCGCCCCGGTATCCTCATTCCAGCCGACCACATCTTTCATGGACAGCGCACCGCAGATTTTTACCACAGCGGACATCTCCGCAATCCTTTCAGTCAGTGCTTTTTCACTGTCACTGATTTTGTTTTCCGGTTCAGGATTTTGTGCTTTTTTCCCGGAAGTTCCTGCTTCCCGTTCTGGTACAGCCGCCTTCTCCGGCTCCCTGTCACGTTCTATGTACCTTCTTGCCTGATTGGTAAAACCGTCCAGTATAGCCGGGTGGGAAGTGACAATATAATCCCTTGTCTGCCAGTCTTCATCGGGCATGAGCGATTTTGCCCATTCCTTATTGTCGGGGGAAAAACGTCCGTCATGGGATAAGTGCATGATTGTATTGGCAAGGACAAGCTCTACCCGCTCCTTCCCGTACTGCCTGATAACGCCCTCGGCAGTATCCCCCGGAAGTGTATAACCGTCAAATTTTTCTGCAATCGCCTGTTCTATGGCATTTTTGCACTCCACCCGGACACTATGCTCCAGCTTTTCCTGCTCCCGGCGCATGGCTTCCTCCGCCTGCTCTTTTTTATACTGTGCATAGGCTTCCTTGCCCTTTGGTGTAAGGTATTTATCCGCTTTTACAAGCTCGCTGATACGCTTTTCCACCACATTCCACTTCAAAAGGACTTTCGCATAAGGATCGCCTATTGTGCCTTTCTGTAACTTGATTCCCTTTGAATCGTGCCAGTCATCGCTCCGGTCTGAACCGATTAAAGCAGGTGAACTGCCGCCCGTCCCATATTCATTTTTAAGGAAGGCAATATTGTCTTTTTTGTCATGCCCTTCCATGAAATACTCATAAATACGGAACTGCCCATGATGAAAGCCGCTGCCCCCTGTCAGGCGGGCATCTATCTCGTCCTGTGTGATAAAATCCTCATGCAAGACCTCCACACTGTCCTGTACCGGGTACTCTTTCTTCTCCGTACTTAAATCCGCTATCTCTGAAAGCAGATGCTCCGGTCTTTTCACATACCGCCATTTTATCTGCTTTTCCCCTGCGTCAAGCAGTTCTTTCGCTTTGGAAAGCTCCCCGGAAACAACGTCCCGCCCCTCCTGCGTGGATAAAAGCTCACAGAGGTTCGTGATGCTTTCCGGGTGGTTATAATTCTTTATGGGTATGTTTTCCGGCACTTCCCCGATACCGTCCCGGAAGAAATTGAACAGGTCATTTGACACCCTCTGCCGCTCCACTGCGTCCACAAGGAACACTTCATTTGCGCCCATATAAGTGCCATTCTCCACCATAGACCGGACAATGCCCTCCACTTCCTGCCAGCCCAGCACCGCAACCGGGTTTTCCCTTGCAGACATCCCGTAGCCGATGCTCATGCCGGATTCACTGAACCAAACAGAAACGGGATTGTTCCCAAAGTCAAAGCCTTTCCCAGTAGTCCGGTATTCGTTTTTCAGAAACTCCACCATTTCCTCCGGTGTCCTGCCCTGCTGATACTTTGCATAAATGCGACTTCTGTTATTATCCCGTCCGCCGCCTGTACGCAGAATGGCTTCAAGCTGTTCTTTGGGCAGAGAAAAAGCGGCGGGCATGATATATTTCTCTCCTGCCTGCGCCGCTTCAATCGTGCCGATCTGTTCCTCGATGCTTGGAAAAAGACTAAGCTGTTGGTAAACTTCCGTTTCCTTTGGCTCTGGTTCTTCCCACTGCGGTATCTGCCCCTCTTTCAGATATTCGCCCTTCTCCATGTAAAAGGCGATGCTGTCCCTCACAGTCTCCCATGGCACAGACGTCTCCGCTGTCCGGTTCAGATAGTTTCCCCTCCAGACAGTCAAACCGTTTTCATCCGCCCTGTACCCGGCTCTTTCTTCCCCTACATAAAACTCTGTATATTCCCCATGCCTGTAACTGTTTTTGATATATTCCGTCTGCCTGCCCTTATCCGGCTCAAAAAGCATTACCCCGGCAATCTCAGGGCATTTATGCTCCATAAACTCGTCAAACTGCAAAATACCTTTTTCGATTTCAGACAAAGAAAAGCCAGATAATGCATTTTCTCCATTACCCGGCTCTGGCAGCTCCTTATTTTCAGTTATTTCTTCCTCATTTACAGGCTGTATATCAGTTCCTTCAGCACGATCTCCTCCGCTGAGTGCCTGATGTTGTTCATCATCCCCACCCATTTCATCTGATCGGCTGCTTTCAGTTCCTCCGTCACGCCCTCCGCTTTCGCCATCTGTGCTGTCAGCAGCTCCATTCTCTGCTCTGCCTGTTCCTGAATGGTCAGAAGATGCTCTTTCAGCTTCCCTTTCAACAGAAGTCCGGTGTAGACTCCCTTCTTGTGTTCCTGTAAATAATTCTTCCTCATCAGCCCGTACTTCGTCAGTGTCCCCTCCGGCTGCTCGTCCATCTGTAACATCGGTATCAGATAATCCCCGTTTTTCTCGTAGGTCAGATTCATCATTATTTCCCCTTTCCCCGGCACTTCCGGTCTGTGTGGTAGGTTTTACGTCCTGCGTTTCACTTTTGCGCTTTAAAGCATTATAGCGTGTGTCAACAGTATTTGCAAGTCCTTTTTCAACTAAATTTTTCGATGCTTCATTTCTGGCATACGCTCTGTCATACGCCCCGATTGCCTTCCCGATTTCCATAAGGACAGGCTTGGATAAATCGGATATGCTGTCCCCGATATGCGACAGGGTTTCCACCGTATTAAATTCATGGATATAAGGGAACTGGATTTCCTCCGCCAGATCCGCATCATCTATGCCGCAGCGCTTTAAGACCATATAAGAGATACTGTCCGCCAGCGTTTCCCGGACACGCACAGCAATATTCAGTTCGTCCAGTTCCTCCAGAAAACTTCCCTCTTTCAGATATTCCATATCTGAAGCAAGCTCCCCATAACAATCCTGTGCAATCCGGGCAGCAATCTCCCTAATCCTGTCCGTAAACCCGGCATCTTTGTTGGTATCCCCGTAAATCCCTTCCAGACGGTCAAGCACCGCTTCCTGATGTTCCTCTTTCATTTCCCATAGCTGCGGGAAACGCCCGATGCGCCTTGCCTTATGCACGTCCGATATGTCAAAGACATACCGCAGTCCGGTGTAAGGACTCCCTTCTTCATCAATCAAGACAATCCCCTTTGCCCCTTTGTTTACCCAGCAGTGCATTTTTTCATTCCATATCTCTATGGAAGCGCAGGCTGTCGCATCCGGTCTTTGGGCATAGATAAGGAGCTGGTCTTTGAACGGGTATTTGTAGAGTCTTGATGCTGTGTTCAAATATTTCTTCCAGCTTTCTTCATTCCTCGCCACTTCCCTTGATGTTTCTGCGGAAAGTGCGGAAATTAAGTCATATTTTCTCATGGTAAACCTCCATTTCCTGTTTATTGTTTTGGGCAATAAAAAAGGCGGCTATGGTTCATTCATAAGCCATTGCCACCAGTGACGGTAAACTTTATTCAATTTTTATCTGCTCCTTTATATTTATGAAAAATGGCGAAGTTTCCTTCGCCATTTTTGAATACACTTTATTATTTTTCTTTTCTTACCCCTTTAAAAGGTGTATTGTCAGATGTTTTTACATTCATAAATCTCCCTGTTTGTGTGTCACGTTTTGTCCACAATCCAGTGACCGGATTAAAAACTTGTGACCTTCCTCTAACTGCTCCCACTCTGGCATTATCGCCTATTGGTTTGTTCGTTGCCATGATAATAACCTCCTATTTTACTCTAACTGTCTGTGTTTTTGTTCTGGTCACTCCACCGCTACTCACAGAAGTTTTTACTCTTACACTTCTGTTAGAAATCGGTTTTGCAGTCACATTTACTCTAACTGTCTTTCGCATTTTCAAAACCACACCTTTCTCAGTTGGAAATTTTATCTTGAAATAGAAGCCTACTTTCGCTATAATCTATTTGTGTTATCAAGATTCGGAATACCAACTGCGTATCCGATGATAAGCGGTATTGCTCTGCAAAGCGATGCCGCTTTTTATTCATAATTCATTTTTCAAATGAATTATGGATATGACCTCATTATAAGTGGGAAATAATACACTTTCTTCCTCTATATCTATATCATCTGCATTGGAAAACCACACATATCCTGGTTCCTGAATTGTTTTTACTTGAAACAATTGCAAATCAAATAATTCATCAGCACCCGATAGTTCACTCACTTTCTTCCTGTTAATAAATAGCGGAAAGTCTTCTGTTGATTTAAACCATTTAACGCATCTGTTAATGCTACAAATTGCAATACAATCTTCATTCGCCAAGTCAATACATCTATTTAGTGCTGCTTGAAAAGAAACATCAAATATATTTGCTAATCCAGATACCATAGTATAATTTATTTTTCCTGAAAAAAAGTTTTTAAATTCCTCTATTGGCATTAAAAGCTCTGCCGCAAACATATTAGCTTCTTTTTCTCTTGGCACATAGTCATTTTTAAAATCCATTTCTTTAATATCGCATCCAAACATTAATTCCGAATGCCATGGAATATAAAAATGACCTAATTCATGTGCGATTGTAAATTTTTTTCTATTAACGTTAAGTGACTCTTTTAAAACAATATAACTACTTCCATCTTCACATTTCAAATATGCATCCGCCTTTATAGGTGCCTCTACAATATCAATCCCCAATTGTTTACATATGCTGTATACATCTGTTATTATTTGGGGAGAAAAAATTTGCTTTATTTCTTTTGCTAAAACTTGAATTTTATTCATGAGTATTTCGCTTCTTTCGAATTTCATTTAAAATAGAACTATCTTCTTCATAATTTTGAGTTGATGTGTTTCTAGCAGCAATTGCATGTTGTGGTTGAATTAAACTCTCAATATTTTTTCTTAAAAACCTCCATTCCCTACCAAATTTAGTTCCTTTTAAACGTCCACTTTTAATCATATTATATACTGTTTGTGTAGAAACCCTTAATAAATCTGCTGTTTCTTCTACATTCAAATAGTCCGGTCTTTCATTTTCTGGACGCTCCGCAAAACCTCTTGATATATCTTCTATCATTTTTACTTCTTCTGCTCGTAAAGAAATCGCTCCGCATTCCTCACATACAAATGCCTTCACTCCCTTTATTTCTAATTCATATTCACCCCATCCTGAAGTAATCTCTATTTCTCTCTCTATCATTTTTCCATGGCATTTATAACATATTTTATTCATTAATTTATAAGTACAGCCCCTATCCACATATAGAGGCTGTACTAACCTCCTTTCAATATTAAGTCAAGTATCATTTAATTCGTTCTATTCCATCTCCTTTTTTCTTCCATTTTGTGAAATCCGTTTGACAAACAGTTATAACTAAGTGATCCATTGATGCCACTGTTACAACAACGTAAAAACTATTTTCATGACCATTATAAAAAACCATTCTTGGATCTTCATTGTCATATCCGCTTTGCTGTTCTACTAGGATACCATTTTTTATACAATTTACAACTTGACTTTGTGATATCTTTAGTTTTCTCATCTTTTCATATGCATGATCAGAAAAGAACAAAAATCCTCTCTCGCACGCACTTCTAACAAATATCTCCTCTTTACTCATTCATTTCACACCCCTCCTTTATGGAATATGTTATGGTTATTTTATTCCATCTTATAATATTTGTCAATACTTTTTATAAAATATCATAAAATACCATAAATAAGACGCTATATAATTCCAAAAGAATAAGATGTCCACTCATCTGGATTGAAAATAACTGCATTCTGTCTCAGAGGGTATTTTTTATAAAATATTACTCATAGAACCCACGTTCCTCAATGCCTTTTTCCAGAATGGTATGTATCAATTCCTCCAATTCCACACCGTTAATCTCACTGACTACAATCAGCTTTGCAAGGGTATTCTTCTGAACAGATATGGTATACTGTTCCTCATCAGCACGAAGCTCATGGACACAGATGCCAAGCCCGTCCGCAATCCTGCATACCACGCCAAGCTCCGGCTCCCTGATGCCCGCCAGAATATCCATGATTGTCCTCTCCGGCACTCCTGACATTCTGGAAAGCTCCATAATACCGATTTCTTCCTCTTTCATCATATTTAATAACTTATCGCCTGTTGTAAACATATCCTTTTCCTCCTATTTTCTAAGCATTTTGCCAGTTATGTCTATCCTGGGCAGAATAATATCTCGGACATAAGATGTATTGATCTCTGTTGCTATAAAGTTCCTCCCATGCTTCATACATTGGACTATCTCGCTGCCTGATCCTGCAAACGGAATAAAAACCAAATCATCAGGCATACTGCTTGCAAGAATAATTCTTTCCGCCAGTTTTTCCGGTTTTTGTGTAGGGTGTCCGGTTGATTCTTTATAATTGGGCATAACCCTCGGATACTCCCACACATTTCCGCAGGATTTTCCTTTTGGATTTTTCCTCTTGTCCTTCTCCCCTCCGGCATGGTATGGAATACGGATTTCGTCATGCCTGATCTCATGGAAGGGCTTGCTGTAATACCATAAAAAGTCCGCTTCATTCCGGTATATTGCTTTTCCCGGACGCCCTGTTCCATAATTCCAGACAATCAGGTTTCTCTTAATCCACTCCAATTTATCCAAAACACTGACAGAAAGTTTATCTATCATCTGGCTGCTTCCCCAGCAATAAAACGCCCCAGTCGGTTTCAAAATCCGGCAGCACTCCGCCGCCCATACGGAACACCAGTCCAGATATTCCTGCACAGACTGAAAGACAAAATCAAACTCCCCTCTCATGTGGTAATAAGGCGGATCTGCAATGATTAAATCCACGCTTTCAGAGTGAAGGCGTTTTAATACATCCACACAGTCCGCTTCATAAACCTGATTCTTTTCTATTCTGTTTTCCTCTGGAAATACGTTCAATCTATCACCTTCCCTATCTCTTTTTCTTCTTGGGAAATTCCATGACAAATTTAAACTGTACCCCGCTTTTTTCTTCCCCGTCTTTGGTGTAGCGGTATTCCTCTGTTCCACTCGGAATAATATAGGCATCGTAAGTCTTACCTGCCTTGCTCTTTAATCCTTTCAATAGGATTTTCTTTCCGGCAAGCATATCCTTTACCTGTGCATCGGTAAGCGAAACGCCCATAACCCGGCTCACATTCATGCCGCATTTATTCGTGCAGTATGCACCGTATTTTCCCTTTACCACCTGACCGCCGCAGTTCGGGCACGTTCCAAGTATTTCCTGTCCCTGTGCGAACATCTTTTTCTGCTCGTCACTGACCTCATGGTAGGTGTGTATCAGCTCCGACACCATGTTTTCAATATCCGCCATAAAGTCCTCCATTGGAAGCTCCCCTTTTGCTACCAGTGTCAGGGCATTTTCCCAATCAGCAGTAAGTTTCGGGGATTTCACAACATCCGGCAGGACTGTAATCAGCTTCAATCCGTCCTCGGTGGGTATGATCTGTTTTTTCTCACGCTTTACAAAACCGTCCTTTACCAGCTTTTCAATGATGTCCGCCCTTGTCGCAGGCGTACCCAAACCTTTCCGCTCCACATCATCTCCCATATCTTCCGCCCCGGCACGTTCCATTGCCGATAATAATAAATCTTCTGTAAAGTGCTTCGGCGGGGAAGTGAAATGCTCGCTGATTTTCGTCTGCACACCGTCAAATGCCTGTCCCTCCGACAGTTCCGGCAGCTTCTTTTCCTCTTTTTCTTCCTCCTGATTCCCGGAGATTTTAAAAGAACGCTTAAAGGCATCTTCAAAAGACTTCCACCCGTTATGCGTGACAGACTTCCCGGAAACAGTAAATGTGTGTCCGTTACAGGAAAACTCTGCCTTGACTGTTTCATATAAATGCTTCTCCCCAGTGGCACATAAAAGGCGGTTCGCAACCAGAGATAAGATTTTACGCTCCGTTTCCGGCAGTGCCGCAAGGTCAGCCTTCGCAATCTCCATTGTGGGGATAATGGCGTGGTGGTCTGTCACTTTCCTGCTGTTCAAAACCCCCTTTATATCCGGTCTGGAAGCCTTATTTTCCTCAAACATCAGGGAACGGAACACCGCTTCGATTACACCCTCTGCGGTCTGTCCCATATCATCGGATAAGAACTGGCTGTCCGTCCTCGGATATGTGGCTAACTTTTTCTCATAAAGGCTCTGTGTGTACTCTAAGGTCTGCTTTGCGGTAAACCCAAACAGGCGGTTCGCATCACGCTGGAGCGTGGTAAGGTCATAGAGCTTCGGCGGCGCAACGGTTTTTTCTTCCTTTAAAACAGATGTGACAAGAGCCTGTCCGTTCCGGCAAGCTCCCACAATTTCATCTGCTTTCTTTTTATCATCAATGCGCCCGGTGGCGGCATCCATCCCATCCATCAGGATATGCGCCATGTAATATTTTTCCTTCTGGAAATTCATGATTTTGGTTTCCCTATCCACCAGCATTGCAAGCGTCGGTGTCTGCACCCTGCCTACTTTTAAGACTTTGCCACCATACAGCACTGTAAACAGCCTTGTACCGTTGATGCCCACAAGCCAGTCTGCTTCCTGCCTGCACAGTGCGGAATGGTACAGGTTATCGTAATCACTTCCCGGCTGCAAATTCTCAAAGCCTTCCCGGATTGCGCTTTCCTCCATTGAGGAAATCCACAGGCGTTTAATCGGTTTGTCACACCTCGCCATTTCATACACCAGACGGAAGATAAGCTCCCCCTCACGCCCTGCGTCTGTCGCACAAATCACAGCTTTCACATCTTCCCTGTGCATCAACTGGCAAAGCATATCATACTGCGCCTTCGTGTCCGGCTTGACCTCATACTGCCAGTTCTCCGGCTTTACGGGAAGGCTCTCATATGTCCATTTCTTCCACTGTTCCCCATAGCTTTCCGGCTGTGCCAGTTCCACCAGATGCCCCACGCACCAGCTCACAAGATAACCGTTCCCTTCCATATATCCATCACTGATTTCCGCTGCCCCGATTACTTCTGCGATGCTCCTTGCAACGCTCGGTTTTTCTGCTATCACTAACTGCATTTTTCTTTTCCTCCTGTCAAATCAATGTCACTTTCCACTTCATTTCCCCATACATCAAACCCGTCCGTTTTTCTCCGGGCAAAAAGCTCGATTTTGGGTACACCGCCCATGAGCCGCTTAATGCGCTCATGGACTTCCGCTGGTTTCCGGCTGTGTTCCTCGATATGCGACACAACCACCTGATGCACTCCTGCATGGACACGCTTCGGTCTGCCCCTTGTTGCCAGTATGCAAAGCTCCACGTTGCTGCGTGTCCAGTATCCCATGCCCCAAAAAAGCGATTCACTCTTTTTATTCTGTTTTACCCACACAAATGCCACTGTCTTATAGGCAAATCCCCATGCCTTTATCACTTCCAGACCTTCCAAGAGGCAGGGGAATGTCACCCAAAGGAATAAGGCACAGTCCTTATCTGCAATATCAGATACCGGAAGTGCCTTAATATCTTCGATATTCATGGTGGGATAGTGGCTCTCTGCGCTTCTTCCCGCACCTTTTTGGGAATATACTTTATAATGCCAGGGCGGATCTGCCAGAATTACCCCGTATTTCTTCTTTCCCATACAGCAGGCTACTCCTCCCCGTTATCGTCAAAGAAATCATCTTCACTGTCCTTTTCTTCTTCCTCATCGTCGTATTCTTCTTCCTCGTCCTCCTCATCATCGTCCTCGTCAAGAAATTCCTCTTTCTTTTTCCGGACTACCTTGAAATAGTAACCGCCGCCAATGGCTGCGGCTGCCACAATCCCAAGAATGATATAGGTTGCCATCGGGTTTTCTTCTGTTTTCTCCGGCTCCGGTTCAGGTTCTTCAGTGCTTTCTTCCTCCCCACTCTCTGTTGGCTCTTCCGCAGGTTCCTCTTCTGTTCCCTGCTCCCCGTTATTATTGGGCAGTGCGCCCTCCGTCACAGGGATTGCAGACTCCAGCGCAGCGGAATTTTTCGGTAAGGTTTCACTGTTGTTTGCTGTCACGTTTAACAGGTCATTTTCCGTAACTTCCGTCAGGAAGTACACCATTTCTTCCTCCCCGTCCCGGTCAATGATAAGGTAGAACACTTTTTCCGATGCGGTCTGGATTGTATAAAATTCCTTCCCGGTTTCGCTTTTTTCCTTCTCCCCGGATCCTTCCTTTTTCTCTGATGCAGCCGCTTCCGCCATTGCCTGTTTTTTCTGTTCCGCCGGGCTTAATTCTGATACGGTGTTCCCGTCACTGTCCGTTTTGGTATGCTCCGTTACCTGTGCGGTAGCAGAGGAAGGCTTGGTTGCCTGTGCATTGACCGGAAGCTGCTCTGCCGGGTTCTTCTCACTGCTGTCCTCCTTTTCCGGATCGGTGTAATACGGGTTGGCTGTTTTATAGACCTCTGACATATTCCCGGCGTTGTCCATAGCGGAAATGGTAAAATACTGATACCCTGCGTCAAACTGCTGCAGGCGGATATTTAAGACGCCGTTTGTAAGCTCCGCAAACTCATACCCGTTCACATACACCGCCTTGATGCCGGAATCTGTATCATGCGCCTGTACGCTTAACAGACCGTCACTGACCGCAGCGTTTAAGGTAGGCTTCGTGAAATCAAAACACTTAATGTAGCGGTTTTTCTCATAGGTTTTGCCCCTCTGGTCTGTCACAAGCACATAGACGGTGGTATTTTCCGAAATCTCCACATACATATCCTCTGTAATGTCCGTCCAGCTCCCATTCTGTGCGATTTTTGCCTGCACCGTCTTTATGGTAAAATTGCCGGAATGTGCCACATCTTCTATGGAGATATGTACCTTTGTGGTGTCATTGTGCCAGCCGGACGGAGTGGAGATTGTGATTTTTACATTCGGGTTCACATATTCGCATTGGGTGTAATCCTCCTTGCAGACCTCACAATCCTTATCATAAGAATACTGTATGCATTTTTCTTTACAGGTACATTCCGGCTTTGGAATTTCATTTCCCGATACCGTTCCGCCCTCCGTTTCTCCTTCTGATTCGCCGCCGCTGTCACCGGGTTCTGTTTCAGTGCTTTCCTCCGCTTCTCCGCTGCCCTCTGTTCCGGTGCTTTCCTCTGTTTCCCCTCCGGTGCTGCTTTCCTCCGCATAAGCGTCTACCGTATTCCCGCTGTTCGCCATAAGCGCCCCAATGGGCATACAGAACAACAATGCCGATAACAGCAGCGACGCCGCTGCCCTAACTGATAACTTTTTCTTCATTTCCTGCCATCTCCTTTGCGTTTTCTTTTTCTTCCAATAACTTCAAAATCTCGTCCTCGCTGAATTTAATGAGTAATTGCAGCTTCTCGGACGAGATTTTATGCTTTTCGATAATATCCATTTTTTCGGCTCTTTCCGCCATGCGTTTCTGTTCTTCCAAATCCTTCTGCTTCGCCTGCAATGTTTCAAGCTGCGCCCGCACTTTGGAAAGTTCCTTCTCAATGCGTTCCTTTGTCATAAATGCCTCCTTAATTTAACCTGCCGAAACTGTAAAAATGGCTCTGCCAGTATGGGGAATTGATGCTTGCGTAACTGATCGGATCGCCGCAGTGTATCATTGTACCATTGCCGCAGTAAATCCCCACATGGCTCACCGCCCCGGCTGAATTGTAAGTCCCGGTAAAGAAAATAATGTCCCCCGCCTTTGCGTCTGATGCCGATACCGGAGTACACTGGTCATAAATCCCCTGTGCTGTGGTTCGTGGAAGGTTATGTACCCCGCTGTTGGTAAATACCCAGCAGACAAAGCCGGAACAGTCAAAACTTGTGGACGGGCTTGAGCCGCCCCATACATACGGGAAGCCTAAATATTTTACGGCTTCCTCCATAAGAGCCTGTACCGATGCGTCATCGTAAGCATCCGGCGGTATGGCGTTCCCCGGCAGTCCGCCCGGTGTTTCCCCGTACAATGTGCCTTCGCCCACATCAAAATAAAACAGCGGGTTGTAATACTCCCCGTTATATAAACATTCGATATGCAAATGGCTTCCTGTGCTGCTCCCGGTATTACCCGTTGTACCAATGACCGCCCCTTTTTCCACTGTCTGCCCCGCACTCACGCTGATGCTGTCCATGTGGGCATACTTGGTTGTATAACCGTCTATCTCAATCGCCACATAATTCCCGTAGTGGCTGTCGTATGCCACCGCTGTCACCGTACCGTCATGCGCCGCATATACGGTTGTGCCTGTCGGGACTGCTATATCCACGCCCCGGTGAAATTCCTCATTCCCTGTGACCTCGTTTTTCCGGTATCCGTAATAGCTTGACACATAGTAATACCAGTAGAGGTTAAGCGGCGAAGCGAACTCCTGAAGCAGACCGTTCGTTTCCCGGTACATGGCAAAAATCTCCGCCTGTTCGGTATCCATTTTCCCGGAAACAATATTCTCAAGCGGTATGACCGTAAGTGTCACTCTGAGGATACTGACCTCGTATTCTTCCTCGCTTTCCTCCCCGGTATCCGGATCAGTGACCGTCCTTGTCCTCGTTTCCGTATCCGGCGTAAACGTCAGCGTATACATCTCATCGAAAAGAGCCTGTATTTCACTTTCCACCCCGCTTGCGGTAAACTCCGTATGGACTGCGGATAAATAACTGATAAGGGTAAACGGGTTATGCCCGATTGCCCCAAGATTATAGGAATATTCGTCATACCCCGGATTGTCTGTTTCCACCCGGTCAATCTCATTCTGCAGGTCAAGCTCCAGACGGGTAAATTGTAAATCGGCGGCGTCAATCTCCTTTGGCTGGCTTAAATAACTCGCCGCTAAAATCGTAGACTGCGTATCCGCAAACATCGCCCCGCAGGACGATACGGAAACCATAATCATCATAAGGAGCAGAGCCATGATACCCACCGTCACAAGCAAGCCCGCATTTTTCCTTGCAAACTCCTGTAACTTCCTTGCCACAGTGACCGCACCGTTTTTCGTCTTTTCAAACGCCTGCTCCGCTGCCTTAGATGCCGCCGCTTTCTTCCTCGCTTTCATGTATTCCCGCTTGATGCGCTGTTTCTGCAACCGCTTCTGCAATGTTTTTTTCTGCATCTGCGGATTTTCCTCCAAAAACTTCTGGTACTGGAAATTGACTTCCTTTTTAAACTGCTTTTTTTCCAGCTTTGCCACCTTCGCCCGCTGTTTCTGCCCTTTTCCTTTTATCTGCCTTTTGACGAAAGAAAACAGTTCTTCCCCTTTCTGCTCTGATTTGTGTGCGCCCTCCACCGCTGAATTTTCTTTCTCCGTTTCAGCAATCTTCCCATGCACAAAATTCCGGCTCTCATTCCGCATCCGGCGCATGGTTGTTTTGGGTATGCCCTCCTGCCTGAAGGGTTTTTCCTTATCCAGAGGAACAACCACATATTTTCCCTTCCCGGTTTTCTCGTCAAATACTCTCTGCAAAGTGTATTCCCTTGTCTTTGGCAGCTTTGCCCTTGCCTTCTGTACCTTCTTCCCGGCTTTTTGAGCCTGCCGCTGTTTTTTTTGCAGCTTTTTACTGCCCGTAAAATCAGAACCGCCATCCTCCTGAAAGGCATTTCCCGTATTCTCCGTAAAAACATCTTCCGCAAAGGTACTATTTTTTGTGTTTTCCCTGCCCCGGTGTTCCTTCTGCACCCGTTTTTTGTGGTATTTCCCTTTTTCCTGCGACTGCCTGTAAGTATCCCTCCGGTGGTAATCTTCCGTATCCGGCTGTTTTTTCTCCATTTCCTCCGGCTGGCTGAAATTGTTCTGCCCGGTAAAAGCATTATTTTCCTTTCCAAAACCAGACTTTTCTTCCTGCCCTGACTTTTGGACTTTTTGTCCAAAAGTTTCCTGATGCGCCTGCATACTCTTTTCCGTCTGCCTTTTCCCGGCTGAACCATGCCCCGGCTTCCCGACATTAGCATCCCTCGGCTGATAGGCAGCATTGCCGCCACCTGTAAAAGCAGCTCCTTTACGGAACTCTGCATTTACTTCTTTACGGCAGGCGGTATCCTGTTTTTTCTTTTCTTTCTTTTCTGCCATTAACTTTCCTCATCTTCCTTCGTTACCGATTCCTCCGGTTTTGTGTTCATAATCGCAAATGTTTTTGTATCAGCCGGATACTTATCCACGAATGGGATTACCACATTGTCAAACAGTATCAGACCGCTTCCCGGCTCGGAATTGGTAACGTGCATGAGCTGTTTTTCCGACAGCCCCAGCTTGTCCGCCAGGATATTCTGGTCTTTGGCGTTCTGGTTTAACAGGTACACAAAATCGCTGTTCCCCAAGATGCCCTCGATTTCCTCCGATTTCAGAAAATCGCCCACATTCTGCGTCAAGCCTGTCGGTATCCCGCCCCATTTCCTGAAACGCTTCCAAATCTCCACCGAATAGATAGCTGTCTGCTTTTCCTTCAAAAGCAAATGGAACTCGTCACAGTAGTATCTTGTGGCAACTTTGCGCTCCCGATTCTGCGACACCCTGTTCCAGACTGCATCCTGTACAATCAACATTCCAATCTCTTTTAACTGGTTTCCCAAGTCTCGAATGTCAAAACACATAATCCGGTTGTGTGCGTCCACGTTAGTCCTATGGTTAAAATAATTCTGTGAGCCATGCACATACAGCACAAGGCTGTTTGCAATCCTGACCGCTTTCTGCTTCGCTTCCCTCTGCATTTCCGGCGCAACGTCCCTCGGCTCATACTTTAACAGCGCATTATACAAATCTTCCAGTATGGGCATATTCTCCGGTTTTGGTTCTGCAAAATATCTGTCATAGATATGCTTGATACAGGTGTCAATGATGCCCTTCTCATCATTCTCAAGACCGTTTTTCCCTCCGGCAATCAAATCACACAGCGTAATCAGGAAATCGCTCTTTAATTTCAATGCTTCCTTATCCCCTTTGTGGGAAAGCTGAATATCCATCGGATTTAAGAAGTCCTTTGAATTGGTGGAAAGCTTTACCACCTGACCATGAAGCGCCTGAACCAATGGAAAATACTCGCCCTCCGGATCGCAGATAATAATATCGTCCTTCGTGATAAGGAAACAGGATAAAATCTCACGCTTTGCACTGAATGATTTACCACTGCCGGGTGTACCTAAAATTACACCGTTGGGTGTACGGAGCCTTTTCCGGTCTGCCATAATCATGTTATTTGAAAGTGCGTTCAGACCGTAATAAATAGCCGGTGCGGGCATGAAAAGCTCCTGTGTGCAGAACGGTACAAGGACAGCGGCGCTTTTTGTGGTAAGGTTTCTTTCAATCCCCACATCGTTACAGCCAATCGGCGCACTTGCCATCAGCCCCTGTTCCTGTAAATACTGCAAGCACCGCAGATTACAGTTTGCCTGCTGGATAATGCCGGACACCCTCTGTATAAGGTTTTCCAGCTCCCTCTTTGTCCTCCCGTAACAGGTAATGAGGAATGTCATTTTGATAAGTTTCTGGTTGCTTGTGTTCAGATCATCTAAAAGCTCCAGCGTGTCCTTCTCGTATGTCACGATGTCCGTAGGGAGAATGTCCATGTCGTAGCCGCTGCGGACTGCTTTCTTCTGTTCCTCAATCTTCATTTTCTGAATGTCGGTGAGCGCACGTTTTATCATCTTGATTGCTTCCACCGGATCAATGGTCTGCATGTGCATGGTAAGGGTAAGGTTGTCATCAATGTCCAGCAGCTTCTTAATCATCTCGTCCGTAAACTTCGGCGCAATCATATCAAGATAGGACACGCTCCCGTAGATACTGCCGGACTTAAAGCGGCTCGGATAGCGGAAATCAAACCCCGGCGGCGCAATGTAATCCTTGACCGACTTCCCGGACTCTGACAGTTCCTTAAAGGAAAAACGGAAAGGCTCCATTGTACCCTGATTGAAATACTCATGCAGGATACGCAGTCTTTCCTTCCCGTCAAGACCTCTGGCGTTTGTGCCGATGTTGTTTAAATTGTGTACCACATCTTTCTCAATATTGTTTAACTTGCTCTTTGCTTCCCTGTACCCGACGCTTTCCACGCCAAAAATCAGGTACTTGGACTTGATGATGCCATTGTTGCCCTTTGCCGACTGATGCTTTAACATCTGCGTGTATTCATCCCGGATATCGTCAAACGCATCCCCCTGCAGGGCAATGTCAAACTGCTCCGCAAGAGCCTGTTCGCTGACCTGCCTGTTGAATAAAAATAACTGGAATTTTATGGACGGATCGAAATAGTTAATCAGTTTGCTGTATTCCTCCAAAATATCCGCCTGATCCTCCACTTCCAGCAGGTCATAGTTGATGTCAAAAAACTCCACCATTTTTGTATAATAAGCGTCCGTTACCTGACAGATTCCGTCCCGGTACATTTTTTTGAATGTTATGGTTTTCTGTGCGGTATCCGGCTTTGCCTGCTCCCGGCTGTTCCCGGCAAGGATACGTTTAAGCTCCGCTAACCGCTTCTTTTCGGAAAAAGTCAGTCCTGCCTTTTCCGGCGTCTGTCTATCTTTCTGCGGCTTTGGCTTTCCCACTGCCGCCTTTTGCTTTTTCTTCAAGGAAATATACCTCCTTCCTGATTTTTTCCCGTTCCTCCAACTGCTCGTAGAGGTTTTCCGATTTATACGGTCTGATTCCCGGCGTGAGTACCTTCTGCCGGAGCATAAAGTATAAAATCTTCTCTGCCGGGAAACCGTCCTTTTCATACATTGCCAAAAAGAAGAATGGCAGCATTGCGCCCACCATGATAAGAGCCGCCCCTTGCGTCCCCAATACCCCTTTTGTGAGGAAATATAGAGGAACGCCTACAAGGGCAGCCCCCGAAAAACAGATAATCTGCCTTTTGGTAAGGTTCAATGCTACTTTTGTCTTGATTCCACTCAGGTCTTTTGGCACTGGTACTGAAATTGCCATAAATACTGCTCCTTTCGTGGGCAATGCCCGCCAAGCACAGCCTTTCGTGCTTAGTGGGCATTGAAAATTGATTTACTGAGAGAGCCTGTCTTGAACAAACTGAAACAGAGGATTACGGTATATGCCGCTACCGACCATAATGCGCTGTGCAGATTTCCTGCGACTGCGACGCTGGCAACCAGCACCGCATAAATCGCCACGCACACCATGATGAAGAACCCCTGAAACGCAAGTGCGACAAGCCCTTTTAAATAATTCGTTCCGATTGTACCCCATTCCCGGTTGGTAACTGTCGCTGCCGGGATTGGCGCTACTGACACATAAAGTAGGGTAAGAACCCGGCGCCTTACCATATCACTATGGCAGGTTTCCGAGAACTCCCCTCCGAACCGGACTTACACCTCTCAGCGTATCCGGCTCTCCAGATGTCAGTCTAATTTCCCCGCGTGTAACTTGTCGTGACAGTAGACGCAGAGTGCCATTGTCTTGCGCTTACGCCCAATCATGGCGATTTCCCATTGTTTTCTGCCACTTAAATCTTTGAGTTTTCGTATATGGTGTATTTCAAGCGGCACATTCTCTGCGCCACACCACTCACACCTGTTTGCTTGCAGTCTTTTTATAAGACTATTACGCCCATAATTCTCAAAAATTCTTGCTACTATATCAGGATTTCCGCTTTCTACTTTAGTGTCCCGGCGGAACCCATTATTGTAAAACAATACCTTTCCGACCTTGCC
>OHCT01000025.1_pt1 | contig 127948 bp, 131 predicted proteins | sample 1566871 | NCBI WGS metagenome assembly OHCT01 (sample SAMEA3879548, study PRJEB24766) | human gut metagenome | biome: human-associated habitat; feature: feces | place: USA | collected 1985/1987 | reverse complement strand
TGCCAGATATTGAATTTTCAAGGTGCATAGCTAAAATTTATGTGCGAAGTTTGAGTAAATAACAAACATAGTTGACAAATAAATAACAAAGTGATATATTGCAGACGTTCCCAAGTTAGTTTTTGACTTAAACAAACTACGGAAGATTAACACTACAGGCAAATGAAAAACGCCTGTATTCTTTAAAAATACTTTGTTTGCGATTTAAACAAATAGGTGGAGATATAGGAAATGAACGAGGGACAGTTTCGTTACAACTGGTGGGGAAGAGGCGATATTGATGCTTCTTTAGGAATATTTTTCGACGGATTTTCAAAGATCCTTACGGCTTCCGGCGTGCTGATGGCATTCGGAATACCAGCGTCATTGATTCTTGGAAAAGTCCTGCCCGGTATCGGGCTGGCCGTCTTTGTAGGAAATCTGTGGTATTTTTTTGAGGCGCACCGTCTGGCAGTCAAAGAGAAGCGGCAGGATGTAACAGCCCAGCCCTTTGGACTTGGCGCCTCTCAGCTTTCCGGATGGCTGTATCTGATTATCGGCCCGGTTTACTGGCAGACAAAAGATCCTCTTTTAGCGCTGCAGGTTGGTCTGGCGGCAAATATGATCGGCGGTTTCATTGAAATTATCGGCGGCTTTGCGGGACCGTGGATTGTAAAGCACGTTCCTCAGGAGGCGCTGATGGGAAATATGGCTTCCTCCGCACTGGTCTGGCTGTCTGTAGTAGGAATGGCCATGGTATTTGACCGTCCCATTTATGGGCTTCTTCCCCTGCTTATTATCATCATTGATTATATGGGAAAGGCAGACAGGCGGTTTCAGAAAATCCCATCAGGTGTGATCGCTGTTTTGATCGGAACCGTAATTGCCTGGAGCGGCGGCTATCTTACAATGGACAACCTGATGGTTTCTTTTTCAGAAATGGGATTTTATCCGCCAATGCCGGCAGTAAAGGATCTGGCAGCCGGTCTGAAAGGGATCCTTCCATTTTTACCGGTTATCATTCCTCTTCAGATTAATAATTTCCTTTCCACGCTTCAGGGCTTAGAGGCAGCCAAAGCTGCGAATGACGCCTATCCGGAACGCAGTTCCATGATCATGGACGGTGTATCTACCATTACGGGCGCTGTGTTTGGAAGCCCCTTCCCAACAACCGTTTATTTCGGTCATCCGGGCTGGAAGGCTCTGGGAGCAAGGGCGGGCTTCTGCGTGGTAAATGCAGTTTTTATCTGGTCATCTGTACCACCGGTTTAACCGGTGTGCTGATGGCTCTGATCCCGACAGAAACCGTAATGGTGCTTTTGATCTTTGTTGGTTTTTCCGTGGCAGACAGCACCTTCCGCAGTACGGATAAAAAATATTACAGCGTTATTCTTCTGTCCATGATACCGATTTTGTTCCAGTACATACAGTCTATGATCGGTTCTGCTGTTCAGGCAGCAGGAAGCAGCATGGAGGCGCTGACAGCCCGGCAGTTTGCGGCCTATTCCATCCCGATCCAGGGAATCAAATATCTGGGTAACGGAGCGTTTTTAAGCAGCCTTTTACTGGCAGGGCTTTTAGCCTGCGTTACAGATCACCATTACGGACGGGCCGGAGGATTTGCACTGGCTCTCACCGGATGCTCGGCAGTTGGTCTGATCCACTGCGACGGAGTTGCTCTTTTTTCGGAAACGGGCATATTATTTGGCGTAATTTATCTGATCACAGCCGCTGTTCTTTTTCAAAAAAGCTGCTGGCTCAGAAAAAATAAGAACAACCAGGAGGTTATATGATATGGAAAAAGCAGTAGGTATTCCGCTTTTTAAAAAAGCGGATCTGGACGCTTCGATCGGAGTGTTCTTTGACGGATTTTCAAAGGTAATTGTTGCGATCGCAGTAATGGCTGGTACCCTTGGAATCCAGGCAGATACAATTTTTGGAACCATGATGCCGGGAGTATTTCTTACCGTGCTCGTATTAAACGGAGGACTTTGGCTTTACTATCGTAAAATTGCCGCAGAGCGCAATGATCCCAACCTTACGGCAATCCCCGGCGGACTACAGGCAGGCCGTATGTTTATCTGGCTCTACAGCATTATGCTCCCAGTCTTTTTAAGCACCCATGATGCCCAGCTGGCGTTTAATACAGGCGTATTGGCCCATCTGGTAGGCGGAGTGATCTTTATCATCGGTGCCTTCGTCGTTCCCATTATTTTAAAGATCGTTCCGGCAGGAGCGCTCTTTGGCTCCCTGGCAGGAGGCGCTATGGCCTTTCTGGTCCTTCAGCCGATGAACGGAGTGCTGAATCTGCCTCTTGTGGGCTGGCTTTCCCTGATCGTATTATTTATAATCTATATCGGACATGTAGAGGTAAAGCTTCCGGCTGCTTTTATTGCCATCATTATCGGTTCCGGAATCGCATGGATCAGCGGCTCTATGGGGATTGACGCAGTTACAGAATCATTAAGCAATTTAAGCTTTTATATTCCGCATTTGACTCTGGATATATTTGCTTCTGAAGTAATCAGCACCATGATTCCTTTCCTTCCGATCATTATTGTCTTTTCCTTAAATGAGGTAATTACGGGAATCCAGGCAGTAGAGCAGGCCAAGGAATGCGGCGACACCTTCTTTACTACTACAAAGCCATTGGTTTTATGCGGCCTTGCAAGTATTGTCGGAGCCTGCTTTGGAAATCCTCTGGCTGTCGGCCTTTACTGGGGATATCCCGGATGGAAGAAAATGGAATCCGGTACAGGATACCATCTCGGCATTGTCGCTTTATATGCCCTTGTAGGTCTGACCGGCCTGTCTGCGATCATCAACGCCTTTGTACCTGAGGCCGTTGTGCTTCCGATTCTGGTATTCGTGGGAATTTCCAGCTATTCACAGGCATTTGAGGTGGTTGACAAAAAGTATTTCCCTGCTGTTATTATGGCTTCCCTTCCCGTTGTTATGGACTTTATCGTTGACAATATGAAAGAGGGCGCCCTTCCCGGCTTTATTGCCTTTGACGCGGGTTCTGCCTTTGTAGGACTGTTGATCGGCTGTGTATTTGTATTTATTATCGATAATAACTGGAAAGCTGCATCCTTTACCAATGCGGCCGCGCTGCTGCTGACCGCTATCGGAATGATCCATTCTCCGGGAATCCTGGGAACGGAAACATATACTCTTAATATGGCATTTGTACAGATTTACATTATCTTAACCATTGCATTTGCAGTGATGCACATAACAAAATTTAATCAAAAGAAATAAAGGAGAAATGAAGATGAAAACACTGGTAATTCTTGGCGCCGCAAGACCGAAGGGTCATACAAGACAGATGGTTGACCTGTTTTTAGAGCATCTGGACGGAGAAGCAGAGATTATTGATACCTATCGTACCGATGTAAAGCCATGTATGGACTGCCGTTACTGCTGGAAGAACAGAGCCTGCGCAATAAAAGACGGAATGCAGGATATTTACAAAAAGGTAGACGAGGCAGACAATATTGTACTTGCTTCCCCCATGTATTTCCATTCTGTAACAGGACGGATGAAAACGCTGATCGACCGTCTTCAGATGTACTGGGCCGGACATGTAAGAAATGATATGCCAGAGAAGGCGATCAAAAAGGGAGCCATCCTTATGGTAGGCGGGGCACCGTCCTTTGAAAATCAGTTCCTGGGCGGAGAGCTGGTTCTTAAAAACCTGCTCAATGACCTGAGCGCAGAGTGTCTGGGTGAGGTATGTCTGCCTAACAGCGACAGAGATTCTCTTGAAACACGCCCTGATATTGCCGAAGAAGTGATCAAACTGGCAGAAACCTTAAATAAGGCTGGAAAAGAAAACTAAATAATTATTTATATAAAGGAGGATATAACGATGCAGGGATACACCTACACAAAAGGAGAGCACTATCCAGTGGAGCATCTGGTATTTAAAACAGCACCGGAGGATGTACAGCGCTATCTGGACGTAGACCATGAGATTTGGACCTTAAAGGAAGCATTTTCCCCGATCTTTGACCACATTCCGTTTTTATATAAGGAAGTATGGGTAAATGACAACAAACCCGGAGAGATCCACATGATCTTTGTATGGGAAAGCATTGAATCCTGGAGAAAAGTAGATGACAAGGAATATCAGGCCAAGCTGATCAAAGAGTTTGATGAGAAGTTCGGACGCCCCTATGAGCTGATCAGAGTGGTACAGAATGAAGAGAATTTCGGCGTTCACCGCTACAGCCGTTTTGAGCGTATTTAATGAAAAGGAGAGATAGAAATGAGATTTGAAAATAAAGTCGTAATCGTAACCGGCGCAAGTTCCGGTATCGGAGAAGGCGTTGCAAAGAAATTTCTGGAAGAGGGCGCGTGTGTAGTAGGCTGCGGCGTTGAGCCTTCCATGAACATTAAAAATGACCGTGCAATCTATGTACAGGCAGATCTGACCTGTCCGGATGATGCAAATAAGGTGATACAGGCAGCTGTTGATACCTTTGGCCGCGTAAACAAGCTGGTATGCTGCGCAGGCGTTACCTTCATTGGCTCTCTGGAAACAACCGAGTACAATACATTTATGAAAGAATTATCCATCAACCTGGGCGGTGTATTCAATATGTGCCGCGCAGCGATCGGAGAACTGAAAAAGCAGGAAGGCTCCACCATCGTAACCGTTGGTTCCGATCTGGGCGTTCATCCAATTCCTGAGCGTATCGGCTACTGTCCTTCCAAGGCGGGCGTTATCATGCTGACCAAGTGCATCGCCCTTGAGTATGCTCCTGATATCCGTGTAAATGCAATCCTTCCGGGCCTTGTACGCACTCCAATGATCGAGCAGCGTTTCACAGAGGCAGAAGATCCAAAGGCTTTAGAGGAGGCTTACGCAAGCCTGTATCCTCTTCACAAAATGGGCAAGATCGAAGATATGGCAAATGCAATTGCCTTCTTATCCAGCGATGAGAGCGGATTTATTACAGGCGAGATCATGCATGTATGTGGCGGCAGCCTGATTTAAGGGAGGTAGCACATGGCAACATCATTATTCAAAATGCCTTTTGACATAGAAAAGACAAAAATCTCCCCTATCTACCGCAGCAAGGAGTTAGATAAGGCTGGCGTACCCACCATTACCTGCGATGAAATGAAGCAGATTTACGGAGATCTTTCCTTTGGAGAGCTCCATGAAGACCGTCCCTATACATATACCTCTCTTGTAACCTCCTTAGATGGACGTATCGCCTTTACAGATGCGCCTCAGGGCCCCCTGATCGCAAAGCTCAATAAGTGCGATCCGGACGGTGCGGGTGCGGACTGGTGGATCTTAAATATGCTCCGTGCCGTATCCGACGGCGATATCATCGGAGCCGGAACCATGAATGCGGAAAAGGATTATACAGCTCATGTATTTTCCCAGCAGTTAGAGGATGCCAGAGTGGCAGCAGGAATGGCTCCTGTACCATGGAATATCATTTCCTCTCTGGACGCTACTGACATTCCTTTCGATCATATCCTTTTTAAAACAAAGGAAGTTCCGGTTATGATCAGCACTTCCGCTGCCGGTGTACCGGTTATTCAGGAGAAGCTGAAAGAGGATTATTACCTGGTTGGTCCCTTAAAAGACTGCTCCGAGGTAACCGATGAGCTGATTGCAGAAATGAAGGAAAATTCCGATAAGATCCTGGTGATCTCTACCGGAGATAAGGCGCCGGATTCCCATGTGGCTCTTTATGTAATGAAGCGGTTCGGCCTTGATAAGGTTCTGGTAGAAACCCCTTCCTATATGCATTATCTGGTAGGAGAGAAGATGATGGATGAGCTGTTCTTTAACTATTCCTGCATCTATGTAGGCGGACAGGCCCTTACTATCGGAAAATTCGGAAAAGAATTTACTTCTGAAGATCATCCTCATACGCAGGTATTAAGCATTCATTCCCACAGCGACCACTTCTTCTATTTCAGACACCGTCTGATTTATGAATAAGCAGGTCAAAAAGGAGGAAATGTTATGCCCTGTATACAGATCAAAACCAATGTGAAAACAGATGAAGCTGCTGCTGAAAAAATCCGCAAGGCGCTTGGAAGCTCCATCTGCCATCTGCCTGGAAAGAGCGAAGACTGGCTTTTAGTATCCATTCAGGATGACTGCCGGATGTTCTTCGGTGGCACCGGCGGACGCCCCATTGCCATGGTAGAAATCCTGATCCTGGGAGAAACCATTGACAAAGACGGCGCCGGACATATGACAGAGGATATTACGGCCGTACTGGGAGATGTTCTTGGCATCGCCCTGTCTGATATGTATATCCGTTATGCCGCATCGCCGGACTGGGGATGGAACGGATCGAATTTTTAAATAATGATTAAGGGATACAGCTTAATGGGTCAATCTCCATGGGCTGTATCCCTTTTTATACTTGGAAGATCAATGCGTCGAAAGAATCTGAAAAAACTCTTCTATGGCATGACGGGAAGCACCCAGGATGGGGGCATCCTCTCCCAGGGCAGATAACAGGATTTCCTGAGAATGAGTAATAGGCAGCACCGTAGCTTTCATAATTTCCGGAAGCAGATAGGGCAGCGAGTGGATCAGATGAGAATTTAAAATAATCATTTCGCTGTTCATAAAAAAGATAATATTGGACAGACCAATCGCCAGGTTTTGAATAAAATCGTTCAGGATTGCAAGTGCATCCGGATCCTGATGTTTAATAAGACTGATGAAATCATCAATCCCTGCAATGGGACTGCTGCGCCTCCGGTTAATCTCCTCAATGAGGTACTGGTCGGAGCAGTACTGTTCCCAGCAGCCATATTTTCCGCAGGAGCATTGGCGCGTTTCACGAATATTGATGGTATGATGGCCCACTGCATTTGCAAAGCCTAAATATCCGCGCACCAGCTGCCCTCCTGAAATCATGCCGCAGGAGATTACATCTGAAATTGACAGCACGGTCAGCTCTTTGTACTGAGGATAAAGACGAAACTCCATGGCCGCCGCCAGATTTCCGTCATTGTCAATATAAATCGGCACATGATAACGCTGCGCCAGAAGAGAACGGATATCTACATTATGCCATCCAAGCTTTGGAATAAAGCGGATCACTCCGTCCAGATCGATGATGCCCCGTACAGCCAGACTAATCCCGATGAGACCATAGGGACAGGGAGGGATCGTCTGGATCAGCTGGTCGATCTGGATACACAGTTCATCATAAATAACAGAAAAAGACGGCTCTGTTACAGGAAAAGAGCACTTTGCCACAATGGTATTCTGCAGATCTGCCAATGTGAGCCTTACGCGGCTGACACCAATATCCGCGGCAATACAGTACCCGGCTTTTGATGCCAGTGTAAGTATGATCGGCTTACGTCCTCCGTTGGAATCACCAGTGGTCGTCTCATCTACCAGTTTTAAATCCATCCATTCGCGGACAATGGTGGAAACCGTTGCTTTATTCAGTCCGGTTTCTTCTGAAATCCTGGCACGGGAAATCTGGCCCCGATCCAGGATCCGGCGGATAATTGTCATCCGGTTGGCAGAACGTATATCTTTTGTCTGGGAAATTTTCATAATGGATTCCTCGATTTTAAAAGCATTTTAAATGATACCACAGGTTCCCTGGGATGGAATCCCCCTTACCCCCGATATCCTGATATAAGTGTATCATGAATCGGCAGAATGAACAACGCCATCCTTGGATTTTCATATTTTCTTGACGTAGTGCCCCTTGTCCGTTATAATAAATAAAGCAGCTGACACAAGCCAGCGTTCCCGGCTGAAGCCGTTCCCGCAAAAGCGGAAGATTTAAAAATAAACATGCGTAATTGATACCAGGAAGGTACAAAAATCCGACAGGATAGGTACATTTCTGGTATTTTTTGTGCAAAAAGGAGAGTAAGGTATGACAGAACGATTTTCAACAAAAAACATGGTAACAGCAGCTGTATTTTTAGCCCTTGGCATGGTGCTTCCCTTCTTCACCGGTCAGATTCCAACTATTGGAAGTATGCTTCTTCCCATGCACATTCCGGTTTTGATCTGCGGCTATGTCTGCGGCTGGCAGTGGGGGCTTTTAGTCGGCCTGATTGTTCCCATTCTGCGCAGCATGACTCTTGGAATGCCTCCTATGATGCCCGTAGCAGCTGCTATGGCATTTGAACTTGCAGCTTACGGAGCTTCTACAGGGATTCTCTATGAAAAACTGGAGAAAAATATCATTTCCATTTATATCAGTCTGGTCGGTGCCATGATTTTCGGGCGTATCGTATGGGGACTTGTAAGCATGGTCCTTTATGGAATTATGGGAAATGCCTTTTCTGTGCAGATTTTTTTAAGCGGAGCCCTTTTAAAGGCAGTCCCGGGAATTATCTTGCAGCTTGTCCTGATTCCTGTTATTATTATAACATTGAGAAAAGCAAAGGTAATCGAATAAAATATGAAAGAAATACTGCTTGCGCATTTAAAACAATATCCCCAGATGCAGCTCCAGGATGTGGTAAAGCTGCTGTATCAGAGCGAATTTGGCGGCGGCCATATGATCACCAGTCCTGAAAAAAGCCTGGATCGTCTGAAAGAAGAGTACAAAAGCTTTAAGTGGGAGTATTCTCCCATTATATGCGAACCAATCGGGGGAGAAATGTACCGGATTTATCTGTCTGCTCTGGAGGACGGACTGTCCGAAGAAACTTTAAACCGGATGTTTACAGAAACTGCAGCCAGAGCATCCGGAACAAGGGAAGGCTTTGAGGAGAAACTAAGGTGTCTGCTCCAGTGCTGCCGGTCGGGAGAGCTTCCGTTCACTTTGGCTCAGGCAGAAGCATTTCTGGATACATACCGCAGCCAGGGATATCCCGCCGTCCGTCACAGTAGCTGTTACCGCAGTGCCTATCATCCGGCCTATCGGATCGTTTCCGCCAGCTATGCACGCTATTATGAAGCTTTCGTAAGGATTGACAGGGCTTTGAGAGAGAGGATGCAGGTACAGATTGCCATTGACGGGATGTGCGCCGCAGGGAAGAGTACCATGGGGCGGATTCTTCAAAGTATTTACTCCTGCCGGCTGTTCCATATGGATGACTTTTTTTTACAGCCTTATCAGCGCACCGCCGACCGGCTGTCCCAGATCGGCGGGAATGTAGATTATGAACGTTTTAAAAAAGAGATTTTAGATCACTTAAATGACAGAGAGGGACTGGAATATCAAATCTACAGCTGTAAGGCTCAGAGGCTGGACTGCCGAATACAAACGGACTGGACTCCCTTAAGCATCATTGAAGGCTCCTACAGCCAGCACCCCTTCTTTGGAGACATCTGGGATCTGAGGTTTTTCTGTGAAATTGATCCCGCAGAGCAGTTAAACAGAATCCGGATCAGAAACGGCGAGGCAATGTGCGAACGTTTTAAGCAGGAATGGATCCCGAAAGAAAACGCATATTTTGATACGTTCGGCATCCGTGAAAAAAGTATCTGCCTGACGGACGGAAAGACAAAAAATTCTAAAAACATATTGACAGATTAAAACAGGAATGCTATAGTATACGAGTATGCCGCACAGCGGGGTAAAAGTCCGGGAGAATGGATGCATCCAGAAAACCGGCACCGAAGCTGGCGAGTAATGAACATAGGAGGTGCCTTTTATGTACGCGATTATTGCAACAGGCGGAAAGCAGTACAAGGTAGCAGAAGGCGATGTCATTAAGGTAGAAAGACTGGGCGCAGGCGCAGGCGAGACCGTAACATTTGACCAGGTGCTGGCTGTAAACAACGGCGAACTGCAGATCGGATGCCCAACCGTAGCCGGAGCAACTGTTACAGCAACAGTTGAGAAGGAAGGTAAGGCTAAGAAAGTGATCGTTTACAAGTATAAGAGAAAGACTGGCTATCACAAGAAGAACGGCCACAGACAGCTCTATACACAGGTTAAGATCGAAAAGATCAATGCCTAATTGTAAATGATATGATTCAGGCAACTGTATTAAAAGATTCCAGAGATTCAGGCAATGTGCTTTACCGGGGGATTGTGATTGAAGGTCATGCTGGATATGCTGAAGAGGGTGAGGATATCATCTGCGCAGCTGTATCGGCGCTGGCGATCAATTTTTATAATTCGGTAGAGACATTTACGGAAGACCCATTTGAGGGGGCTGCCGGACAGGAGGACGTTCAGTTTGACTTTCGGTTTACCTCAGATATAAGTCCTGAGTCGCAGCTCCTTATGAATTCTCTTATTCTGGGACTTCAGAATATTGAGAAGGATTATGGGAGAACATATATTATCATCCGATTCAAGGAGGTGTAAGACATGTTAAAGATGAACCTTCAGTTATTCGCTCATAAAAAGGGTGTTGGTTCTACTAAGAACGGCCGTGATTCCGAGTCCAAGAGACTGGGCGCCAAGAGAGCTGATGGACAGTTCGTACTGGCAGGAAACATCCTGTACAGACAGCGCGGTACTCACATTCATCCTGGCAACAACGTAGGCAAAGGCGGCGACGATACCTTATTTGCATTAGTAGACGGAGTTGTTAAGTTTGAAAGAAAGGGCAGAGACAGAAAGCAGGTTTCTGTTTACCCAAGAGCAATCAACGAATAATTCTGAGGGGCCCCATACCTGGTGTATGGAGCCCTTTTTTTAGACAGTGTACCCGAAAAGACGGGGCATACAAAAACCATGCGTTCCGGATGACGGAGCGTGTGCCACACCATACAGGAGGTGCTGTTATATGTTTGCAGATCGTGCAAAAGTATTTATCAAGTCCGGTAAGGGCGGCGACGGCCATGTGTCCTTCAGACGGGAGCTTTATGTTCCTAACGGCGGTCCTGACGGCGGTGACGGCGGAAGAGGTGGCGATGTGATTTTTCAGGTTGATACAGGAAAAAATACACTGATCGATTTCCGTCATATACACAAATACATCGCAAAGGACGGACAGGAAGGCGGAAAACGCCGCTGCCACGGAGCAGATGCCGATGATCTGATCGTTAAAGTTCCAGAAGGAACTGTGATCAAAGATTTTGAATCCGGCAAGGTGATTGCCGATATGTCAGGAGACAACAAACGGGAAGTAATCCTAAAAGGCGGCAAGGGCGGACTTGGAAATATGCACTTTGCCACCTCTACCATGCAGGTGCCAAAGTATGCCCAGCCCGGACAACCCGGACAGGAGCTGTGGGTACAGCTGGAGCTCAAAGTCATTGCAGATGTAGGCCTTGTAGGTTATCCAAATGTAGGAAAATCCACCCTGCTTTCCGTTGTCAGCAATGCAAAGCCCGAAATTGCCAATTATCATTTTACTACATTAAATCCCCATCTGGGTGTAGTGGACTTAGGAGACGGAGCCGGTTTTGTTATGGCCGATATCCCCGGACTGATCGAGGGGGCCTCTGAAGGCGTAGGGCTGGGCCACTCCTTCCTGCGCCATATTGAGCGTACCAAGGTGCTGGTTCATGTGGTAGACGCTGCCTCTGTGGAGGGCCGTGACCCATTGGAGGACATCCGCACCATTATCAGAGAGCTTGAGAAGTACAATCCAAAGCTTTTGGAGCGTCCGCAGGTAATTGCTGCCAATAAGATGGATGCCATGTATTCCGAAGAAGACCAAAATCAGGTCCTGGATGCATTAAAGTCTGAATTTGAACCCAAGGGCATCCGTGTATTCCCAATCTCTGCAGTAAGCCGTCAGGGTGTAAAGGAACTTTTATGGCATATCAATGATCTTTTAAAGACGGTTGATCAGACTCCTGTCGTTTTTGAAAAGGAGTTTGAAATTCAGTATCAGGGAGACAGAAGCCTTCCTTATACCGTTACCAGAGCTGATGACGGCGCCTATGTGGTAGAAGGACCGAGAATTGAAAAAATGCTTGGCTATACCAACCTGGATTCCGAGAAAGGCTTTGACTTTTTCCAGAAATTCTTGAAAAATACAGGTGTTTTGGATGATCTGGAAAAGGCCGGAATCAATGAGGGCGACACGGTCCGGATGTACGGACTGGAATTTGACTATTATAAATAATGATATCGGGGTCAAAAATCGTTTGGCCCCTGCGATTCAAGTATAAAGGAGCAGCTATGACAAGTAAGCAGAGAGCCTATTTAAAGGGCCTGGCTATGAATCTGGATCCTGTTTTCCAGATTGGAAAAGCCAGCCTCACGCCTGAAGTAACCCAGGCTGTGGCTGAAGCACTGGAAGCCAGGGAACTGATCAAGATTACTGTATTAAAGAACTGTCTGGATGATGGGCGTTCCATCGCTGATGTACTGGCGGAAAGAACCCATTCTCAGGTGGTCCAGGTAATCGGACGCAAGATTGTTTTGTACCGTCCTGCAAAGGATGAGGCGAAGAGAAAAATCGTACTTCCTAAATAATGCAGGAGGTCTATTATGGCAAATATAGGAATCCTGGGAGGCACCTTTGATCCCATACACAAAGGACATCTGGCACTGGGACAGCAGGCATATGAGCAGTTTAAGCTGGATCAGATCTGGTTTATGCCCTCCAGCCTTCCGCCTCACAAAAGAGCGCAGAAGGTGACTGAAGGAACCGAGCGTCAGGATATGGTAAAGCTGGCTATCAGGGATTATCCGTGGTTTCAGTATTCTGATTTTGAATTCAGGCGTCACGGAAACAGCTATACTGCTCAGACCCTTATGTTATTAAAGGAAGCATACCCCCATGATAAATTTTATTTTATAGAAGGGGCGGATTCTCTGTATGAGATCGAGGACTGGTATCATCCGGAAATGGTGATGCAGGAAACAACGATCCTGGTTGCGGGCCGCCCATACAAACATACCCACAGGCCTCTTGATCTTCAGATTGCCTATTTAAAGGATAAATACAGTGCCAGAATCGAAAGGATACATTTTGAGGAAATGGACATTTCTTCAGAAACTGTCCGCAAAGCTGCGAAACAGGGCTGCGATCTGACTAAATGGCTTCCGGACGAAGTAGCGGAATATATAAAAGCCCACGGACTGTATCAGTAAGACAGGGCCGCAGCAAAGAAAGGCGGTTTCGGATGAAAATGGATCACCAATGCAATCAGGTTTTAATGTTTCGGAAAAAACTTAAATCCAGACTGGATCCCATGCGCTATGAACATTCACTCAGCGTTTCCTTTACCTGTATGAATCTGGCTATGCGTTATGGGTATGATATAGATAAGGCTGAGCTGGCAGGTCTTCTTCATGACTGCGGCAAGCGTTTTCCAGATTCGGTTATTTTAAAAAAATGCCTAAAGCATGGAATTCCCGTTACAGAAGGAGAGAGAAGGGCTCTTGCAGTGCTCCACGCAAAGTACGGAGCCTGGCTGGCCCGGCATAAATATCAGATTGAGGATTCTGAAATTTTGAATGCCATTGCCTGTCATACTACCGGGAAACCGGAGATGACCGTTCTGGATAAGATTCTTTATATTGCAGATTATATCGAACCCAGACGTTACAAAGCAGACAACCTGCCTCAGATCCGCCGTATGGCTTATGAGGATCTTGATCAGACCATGTATGCTATTTTAAAAGGCACGTTGGAATATCTCCAAAGAAAGGGCGGCTGTATAGACCCCATGACACTGCAGGCATATGAATACTTTAAGGCTCAGATGAAAGGAAATGAAGAATGACTTCTAAGGAAATGGTTAAAATCGCCTATGAGGCGCTCAGCGATAAAAAGGGACAGGATATCAAAATCATCGATATCCAGCCGGTATCTGTCCTTGCAGACTATTTTATCATCGCAGATGGAAGCAATGTCAATCAGGTTCAGGCAATGGCTGACAATGTAGAAGAAATGCTGGCAAAGGCTGGATGTGAATGCAGGCAGATCGAAGGATATCAGAGCGGAAACTGGATCCTGATGGATTATAAAGATGTGATCGTCCATATCTTCTGCAGAGAGGATCGTTTATTCTACGATCTGGAACGCATCTGGAGAGACGGAAAGACATTTGTAGATGTAAATGAACTGTAATATATGATTTATAAAGGTATAATAAGCCGCAGCTTTTCGCTGGAATCCGGGATGGGGATTTTTCGAAAAGCTGCGGCTTTTATGCTGCTTTCATACCTGAGTACCCAGTACCGTTTCAGCTGGCTACATCATCCTGAGCAGACCGATGACCTTTCCTAAAATATCTACATGATCAGTAATGATCGGCTCCATAGCATCATTTTCCGGCTGCAGACGATAATGATCCTTCTCTTTATAATAACGCTTTACAGTAGCGGAATCATCCAGAAGAGCTACTACAATCTCTCCGTTTTCTGCAGTAGAACGCTGTTCTACGATCAGTTTGTCCCCCGGAAAGATCCCTGCACCGATCATGCTTTCTCCTTTTACATGAAGCATGAAAATTTCTGCATTGGGAAGGGCTTCTGCAGGAAAGGGAAAATAATCCTCAATACATTCTTCTGCCAGAATGGGTTCTCCCGCAGCCACTGTGCCGATCACAGGAATATTTACCATCTCTCTCCGGTTAAAATTAAACGTATCATCCAGAATTTCAATGGTTCTCGGTTTTGTAGGATCACGGCGGATATATCCCTTATCCTCAAGTGCAGCCAGATGAGAATGAACGGAGGACGTTGACTTTAAACGAACAGCCTCGCAGATCTCCCGAACAGCCGGGGGATATCCCTTCTTTAAAATCGTATTTTTAATATATTCTAATATTTCCTGCTGTTTTGCAGTGATCTTATCCTGTTCCATAATCCTTACCTCCTGTCTGCTGTATAATACGGGCATCATTTGCTGATATTATAGTAACATATGTTCGAAAAAAATGCAAACCTTTGTTCGGATTTTTCTGCGCCCCATTGACAAACGTATGTTCTGATGCTATAGTATAACTGCGTCTATGAGAACACACGTTCGCAGAACATACGTTTTACAGAGGAGGAGCTGGTATGAGACAAACCATTCAAATGACAAGGCGGCGCTTTTTTGCATCCTGTTTTATGCTTCTGATTCTCGTGATCGCAGTGACAGGGTACAGTATGCTGACCACACTGGCAGAAGAGGAGCCAGTTCAAGGACTGCCTTATTACAGCAGCATCGAAATCCAGGAGGGTGACAGCCTGTGGAAAATTGCAGACCGTTATCGAAAAGGAAGCCGGATGACTACACAAGAGTATGTAAAACAGCTCCAGAGGATGAACCGACTGACAGGAGATACAATCCATGCCGGCGCGCACCTTACCATTGTTTATTATAAATAACGGCACCTCTGAAAACAGCCTTGCATTTTTTCCACACTTATGCTAAGATATAACTATAGTTAGATTAAACTAACTTATAATTTTGCAGATGTGAGGTATACTATGTGTAAAGAGACTCTCGAAATGATGCTTTGCCTTAACCGAAAGGAGCTGGAAACACAGGTTGTAATGCAGTGTGCTCCGCTTTTAACAGGTATAAAGATTTCAAACCTTCTGACAACTGATCAAAACAACCGGATCCATACAGCACGTCTGTTCAGCCGTACGCCGGTATCCTGCTTTTTGCTTTGCCAATCCCAGGGAAAGGCTGTTTTTCTCTTATATATGAAGGAGCAGTTGAAGGCATATCTGGATCTGCCTTCTGTCAAGGGACTGATGAAACGTTTTGGTTATACAGGGATGAAGCTGGATGAAATCCTTTCTCTTGTAGGCCAATGCTATAAGGACCATATGGAGGGCAGAAGAGAATTCCCCCATGAAATCGGCCTGCTTCTGGGATATCCGGCAGCGGATGTAGAGGGATTTATAGAAAATAAAGGTCAGGATTCTCTTTACAGCGGTTATTGGAAAGTATACTCCGATCCGGAAGAATGCCGGCGTATTTTTAATAAATATGATCACGCCAGAGAGCGTGTAATCCGTCTCATGGCTGGAGGTATGACCGTCAGACACATTATAGCGCTGCACCACCCATATTATTACAGCACAGCGGCTGTATAGCAAGGAGGACTATATGAAAACAATTCTCATTATATACTGGTCACAGACCGGCAATACAGAGGCCATGGCTCATGCGATCGCCCAGGGGATAGAAGAAGAGGGGAACCAGGCAAAGCTTCTGAAGGTATCTGAAGCGGAGCCAGAGATATTAAAAAAAGCCAGTGTATTTGCTCTGGGCTGTCCGGCTATGGGAGGAGAGGTTCTGGAAGAGGACGAGATGGAACCGTTTGTAACAAAGTCTGAACCGTTTGTATCCGGTAAAGTAATCGGCCTGTTTGGTTCCTATGGATGGGGTGATGGGCAGTGGATGCGCGATTGGGAAGCGCGTATGGCTGCGGCAGGAGCCAAAATCCAGGGTGGAACAGGAGTAATCTGTCAGGAAGCACCGGATGAAGAAGCACTGGAGCGATGCAGGAAATTGGGACGGGAATTAAGTAATATATAGGGGGGATATCATTTCTTCCCCCCTGATTCTCGAAGCTGCACCTTATTACGGGCACTACGCCGTCTTTCATCTTCAAGCGCCGCATAATGACGTTTTGTTGTATTTACATCTGAATGTCCAAGGACATCTGCCACCAGATAAATATCACCTGTTTCACGATACAAACTGGTACCATAGGTACTGCGCAGTTTATGGGGCGTAATTGGCTTTAAAGGGGCCACTGTGCGGGCATACTTTTTTACCAGATTTTCCACGCTGCGTACAGCCATGCGTTTCTTTTGGAGAGACAGGAAGAGTGCATCTTCACTGCCTGTTTCCGGAATGATACGGTCCCTTTCCTCCAAGTAATCTAAAAGAGCCTCCTCAACCTCCGTTCCAAAATATACCGTTACTTCTTTGCCGCCTTTTCTGTAGATACGAATACCTCCATTTTTAAAGTCAATATCAGCAATATTTAATCCCACACATTCTGACACACGGATTCCCGTACCAAGAAGGAGCGTCATAATGGCCAGATCTCTAAGTTTTGTCTTATTATGATATGCCTTTTGTTTTTCTGTCAGATTTTCTCCTTGTTCCACCTCATCCAGCAGAAGAGCAACCTCATCTACATCCAGACGAATGATTTCTTTTTCATGAATTTTGGGTAAACGGACTAACGCAGCCGGATTATTTTTAATACGTTCATTTCGGTAGAAATAATTATAAAAGCTTTTGAGTGATGAAATCTTGCGCATGATTCCACGTTCTTTATTCAAAATTTCCTGATTTTTGTCATTAAACCGATATTTCAGATATTCCATATATTCTTCAAAATCTGTTACAGAGAGCTGATCTAAAAGATCAAGAGAAAGATCTGTGATAGCAATCTGTTTCAGCGCCGGATTTTCTTTATGGAGAAAATCAAAAAATATATGCAGATCATATGCATATGCAATTCGGGTTCGTGAAGAAGTCCTGGGTTCAATTCCACGGAAGAAATCTGCGCAAAATCCCGGAAGATCCCGGATCAAACCGCGAAGGCGTATAATGTTTTCTTTGTCTTTTTGTTCGTGATAGGATAATGTACTCATAATAAAAACTCCATACAATTCATTTTATAAAAAAACAGTTGGAGTTATGTGATGAGAGACAGTGTTTCAACTATTCGCGAAACACAGCTTTAACGAATAGTTGTGGCGAAAATTACTGTTTGATCTCACATACTCTAAAACCATCTTTTTGTTTATATATTAGATGGTTTTTTTTTATTTGTCAAATGGGGGTGATTATTTGGTCCTTAATATTCTTTTTCGTGATAATGCTCTTAAGACATTTCGCGTTCGGCGTGTGACATGTGATACTGATAAATATCTTCGTTCCGGTTTGTATTTTGAAATGTTCATACATGAACCCGGTAACGGTATTTTTGTTCCATTTGTTGATATTTCTAAGTGGGAAGTTTTTCATAGGGATATTTAGGGGGTGCTTATTATGCGTTATATCCGGATGCTGCTCTCCTTCTTTTTATCGGCTTTCCTGCTCCTTGCCCTTCCGCTCACTGCTTACGCTGGTACAGCCACTAGCTCCACGGCTTCCCCCTCGGATACTCTACGGCCTCCAGTGGCTTCCGGCTCGGATGCGCTTCCGCCTTTGAGTATGGATGATATCGTTGGTTATAATGGTTATGATGCGCCTATATCTCCGGGGTTTTCTTTGTATTCTGATTCAGATCAATCCAATACCGTTACTAATTGGAATTCTGTCCGTGTGTATATCTGGGGGCCTGATGGTTTTCTTAAACAGATCGGCAATATGCAGGATGCTGGTGGTATGGGTGTATTTGGCAAGGAATTTACGATCCCGGACGGCAGGCAGGCATCCGGCTTTATTTTATATTCCCCCCGCGCGGCTCTGCCGTCTACTGGGAAATGGAAAAGCCAGATCGCAGTACAGACCAGTGCAGGTTTACAGCCTAATAACTTGTATGCGGAGGGATATGTAGAACGTCCCAATGCAACGGAGCTGGGAGGCCCGTTGGCTCAGGTATCCCATGATTATATACCGCCTGATTTTTATACGGCTATTTATAACATGGATACCCAGTCCCTTACCAATGTCAATTATTACTTTCCTTTTACGTTTCCCTGGTCTGGTGGTTCTGAGCCTTATTCACTTAATCTGCGTGTGATGTGTGAATATACAAGTTATGAGTCCGGAGAGATTAACAAGCCGGTTGCCCCGCCTCCGGATGTGACAGATCAGAATAATACGATTATTGATCAGGGTCAACAGCAGATCGAACAAGGCGACACGATTATAGAACTGATTAAGAATACGATTGAAACCATTTCCTTCCAGCTCACTGCCTTCTGGAACCAGCTCGCCGGTGAGTTCACAAACCTTTATAACAAGATGAACCAGCAGCACGCCGAACAACTGGAAGCCGACCGCCAGAATACGGATGATTTAATCAGTAATCAGGATGAAAATACGGATACCGTTGTCAATGGGTATGATAATTCGGGTATGAATGCAGACAATGACCGTTTAAATTCCTCTCTTACGGAATACGGCCAGGCAGAAGACAGCCTGATGGATGATGTGAACGATCATATCAGTGGGATTGACTTCGATTATAACTTTGATTCGATCATATCCGTGATCGGCTCGGTATCTGACTTCTTTCAGGGGCTTTATGAACGTTCCGGACAGTTCCAGATCGTTATCAATGTTTGCCTGATCCTCTCTCTCGCTTCCTGTGCCGTTGGTATCTACCGGCTGAAAGGCGGTGGTTAAATGTTCCAGTTCTTTGAATCCATTGCAAACATCTTTAAGACCGTTGTCAACTTTGTTGTTGATCTGGTGCAGATGCTTGTAAACCTCATCCTGTTGATCGTAAAGGGGTTTGGCTTTTTGACCCGTGTCATTGCGGAGCTTCCGCCCTTTCTTATCCCCTTTGCTATGGGCTTTATCGCTCTTGCGATCCTTTATCAGGTATTAAATAAAGGGAGTTGACTGTATGCTTGATTCATTTTTTAACTGCGTTTTAGAGATTTTTTCAGGGATCATAAGTGTGCTGCGTTATACGGATCTAGGCGGTGTTACTCTTGAAACGGTGCTGGTGGTCGGCCTGATCCTGACCATTGTTGCCCGTACTGTGATTGTAAAATTTGGTGATTGATGATGTATGTTTTAGTAATGGTTTTTATGCTTCTGTTTTCGTTTCCTGCCTACGCTTCCGCTGCTTCCGCTTCTGAGGCTTCTAGGTCGGATGCTCAGCGTGTCGAAAATGATATTGAAAAGGAGAACGAACATGTACTTACTGACCGTCCTGACTTTTATCTGGATGCTCTGGCAGACATGGAAGATGATACCGATCTCTTACGGGGGATTTATTCTGAGGTGCTGTCTATTTCTGATAGCCTATATGGTCCTGGTGCTACCGCCTCGGACGCTGATCGCATGGAAGATACGGATTCCTTGGAAAGTCCGCCGGATAATATTAACGGTGAAGAAGCTTCGTACTCTGTTGCTCCTGTGGATCCCTTATCCTCTGAAAAAGTGGCTGAGGATGTTTACACCAATGTTCTGCGTTTTGATGTTACTTTCCGGGGTGATGATTATATTCTTCTTATTCCGCCGGAATATCGTGACAACTTGTATATAGATGCTGATAACAAACTCTGGAATATGTCCACTCAGACGGTGACAGGCCGGTTTGTAGATGCCAGGTTTGACCCCGCTGTCGATCACGGTACTTTGGTTTACCTTACGCCCTGCCTTGGCAATAATTTCAGTACCATCCGTGAGTATGGCAGCCCCAATTATGTGCGGGAATATTACTGGTCTAGTTCTAATTATGACCGATTAACCTATGACACGTTTTACGGTGATATTACTGTAAATAAGTATCATCATTCCTTTTATGTGTCGGAAACATTAGATTATATACTTATATTTATTGTGTTAGGGGGTGCGCTGTTCTTATGTTTACGCAATTACAAACATTATTAGGTATCACCATTCCGGTACAGTTTGAACCGGTTCTGACGGCAGTCTGTGCGGTTCTGCTTTTGTACCAGCTGGTATTCTTCTGTGAGATGCTTAAACTTATTATCTTAAGAAGGTGACTCTATGAACATATGGGATCAATTTTCTATTGTGTTCTCTGATGGGCTTCTGCCAAACATGAAAGTCTTGATCGATTTTTTTATGGGTGACGGTCTATATCTTGGTATCCTTGTGATTTTCCTTCCCTTATTGGGTCGGTTAATTAAATTTTTCAAACATTTATTTTGAAAGGAGTGTTTTCTATGTTGAAAATCAAGTCTATTACTCGTCGTACGTATGCTATCCCCTGTGCTACTGGTTTAGCAACGGTTGCAATGTCTTTTCCGGCGTTTGCTACTGAGCCTGGAACTTCATCTGGTTCCCTTACAGATACGCTTAAAATCTTTTCTGAGGTGATGGCATGGTTTTTGAAAGAAGGCGGTACGCTGCTTTCATGGATGCTTGACAAGCCTATCATCCTGCTTTCCCTTGCGATCTTCTTTGTAGGTTCCGTTATCGGCGTACTCAGTAGGATTTATAGTAGTTTCTGATTTTTCTCAGAGGCCGGACGGTATTGTCTGGCCTCGCCTTTTTGGAGGTCTTAGAATGCTTGCTGTTATTATAGATTTTTGGGAGTTCTTTTTTATGCCTCTCTTCTCTCTTGATATAGATTCGCCTGTATATGCTCCTTTCTGTCTCGTCCTGCTTGTGCTTGTTGTTTTTGTTTTCGTCCGGAGGGTCTTATCATGGTGTTTCTCGTTATAATCCTGTTTTTAGTGGTCTTTATCGGCTATCATTTAATTCGTTACCGTAATCCTTATAAGCTTATCTTCTGTATTGGTAAAAAAGGGTCTGGCAAGACTACGCTCATGGTAAAGCTTGCCTTAAAATACCACAAACGCGGCAGGCCCGTGTACTGCAATGCTCCGGATATCCCCGGCACCTATTACTTCTCCCCGGAAGACTTAGGAAGTGTGGGCTTTCCAGAAAACGCCGTTATCATGGTAGACGAGGCAAGTCGCTATTGGGATAACAGGGATTTTAAAAGCTTTTCAAAGAAGGTGTTTGACTATTTCCGTTTCCAGAGGAAATACCGCCACACAGTCTATATGTTCTCCCAGAGCTTTGACGTAGATAAGAAGCTGCGCGATCTCTCAGACCGGATGTATCTGATCACCAACGTGTTTAACTGCTTTTCTGTTGCAAGGGGTATTGCAAAAGGCCCAACTATAACTCACGCTGATTCTAACAACGCCGGGGAGAGCAAGCTGGTAGACGATATCCATTTTGAGAGTCTGCTCCTTTTCTGGGCTGGGTCTGTGCGTATCACCTATATACCTAAGTATGCAAAGTATTTCAATAGTTATGACCCTCCTTATCTCCCTGAAGGGACATTCCAGTATACTCCATTCCCAGAAAAAAAGAGGAAGCTTCCGCAGCTTAGGCCGCGGCTATGCCCGGCAAAGCGAAGGAAGCCAAAACCCGAAGTGCTGGAAACGTCCACAGATGAACGGTTATTATCTGACAACTCTATCCGTAGCGTGCGCGATCCGGAGTAACTTATCAGAATTGTTTTTAAATTGATGATTATGAAAGGATGTTTTTAATGGATTATACATTGATAGATTATGTTATATTTATAACCTTTTTGTATGGCTGTGTTTCGGTTGTGTATGATTCTTTCCGTGTTCTTTTTAAGTTTTTAAAAAATAGAAAAGTTAGTAAAAAACAGAAGGATGATGTGACCTGTTGATTGAAAAGCCTGTTAATTGGCAGGCTTTTCAACTCTAATTAAGTTATTATTTTTCAGTTTCATCTAATTTGATTTCGCCGTGTACTGCTTCGTAATCATTTATAAAGTTTCTAATGATGATTTCGTATTGTTGGCTTATCTTACGGTTTTCAGATTTCGCAATTTGTTTAATTTTTGCTTGCATTTCATTTGGTATTCTTAATGAATACGCTTTGTTTTTGTATAAATCGTATGTGCTCATTGATCTCCTTTAGATATCTATAGATATCTATTGACATTAGACATCTAATGTGCTATACTACTATTAAGCTACTAGACGTCTAAAGATATCTATTAGTGGTTTCACTTATATTGTACCAGATTTTCCAGTCTGGTACAAGGTTCAAGCGGTTCTTTCCGGTTCATTGGTAACCGGTGAAAATGTTGTAATTAGATGGCTGTTGTATAGCTGGAAACGGTTGTATATGTCATCCGCAAGAGGGCTATGATTGGCACTTGTGCGTACTTTGGCAATTTAATAATGAAAGGAAGGTTTTTAGATGAAAGTAAAAGTATTAGGTGTACAGTTATTGGATTATCCCAGTCGCAAAACGGGCGAACAGGTAAAAGGCACATCACTTCACTGTGTTTTCAATGATGCTCAGGTGATGGGGCAGGCAGTAGATTCTATCTTTATCAGTGACAGACTTGGTATCCCTTGTATTTCAGATATCAAGCCCGGTATGGATGTAGATGTACAGTATAATAACAGGGGCTATGTGTGTGATGTTGTTATCTGCAAGTAGTCCATAGTGCTCTCCTTCTGGTCGGATTCCGTGACGGTTCCGGCCAGTTCCTTTTGGCAGGAGTGCCCCCGTTCTGTTGTCCGCTCCCAGTGCCAAGCCTGTAACGGTTTCCGTTCATCATGGTAGGCGCAAGCCGTACCCGTACCAGCGTTATGAGAACACCTGTTCAGAAGTTGCTAGTATAGTATTACCTAGCAACTTCTGTCGCGAACATCAACAAACCTAATAAAAATCAGGCTTTGCAGACTGCGACACGGGTTTGTCGCAAATGTAGCGGTCGCAAAATGTCGCAAAAAAGGAACTTGGGGGAGAGAAAATGGCAAATGATACACAAAGTCGCAAATGGCAGTTAACAATTAACAATCCCACAGAAAAGGGATTCACCCATGAGCGGATAAGGGTAGAACTCGACAGTTTTAAATCAGTGGTCTATTGGTGCATGGCTGATGAGATTGGAGAAAACGGAACCTATCACACCCATATATACATACAGGGTAAAGGAGCCATGCGGTTTTCCACTATCAAGAAACGGTTTGATAGCGCCCATATAGAAATGGCAAAAGGTACAGCCCTACAGAATAGGGAGTATGTATCCAAGTCCGGCAAATGGGAAAAAGATAAAAAGCATGAAACCTGTGTAGACGGCACCTTTGAGGAATGGGGAGAAATGCCCGTAGAACGTCAAGGGGCGCGTAACGATCTGGCAGACCTTCATGCAATGGTAAAAGAAGGCCTGTCTGATTATGACATATTGGAACAGATGCCGGAAGCCATGCTTCAGCTTGATAAAATCCAGCTTACCAGACAGGTGATTGTACAGGAAAAATACAAAAATTCATGGCGTGACCTTACCTGTGTGTATATATATGGTGATACCGGAACCGGGAAAACACGTTCCGTTATGGAAAAATATGGTTACGAAAACGTATTCCGTGTGACGGATTACTTCCACCCATTCGATAACTACAGGGGACAAGATGTAATCATATTTGAGGAATTCCGCTCCGGCTTCCGTATTGCCGATATGCTCAATTATTTGGACGGCTATCCGCTTGAGCTTCCCTGTCGATACGCTAATAAGTATGCTTGCTATACCAAAGTATACATAATAAGTAATATCCCGTTATCTGAGCAGTACAGGAATCAACCACAAGAAAGTTTCAATGCGTTTCTCAGGCGTATCAATTATGTACTGCATTATACATTACAGGGTATAAGGAAAAGCACCATTGAAATACATGCAGATGGGTTCCGGTTATTATTGGATGGTGAAACAACGCCATTTGATAAGTTATAAGTAACTAATTCGTTAAAGCGTATTTTCACAAATAGTTGATAACAAGCCGCCGTCCGGCGTGAGAATGGATGTCCGGCGGCTATCAACTACCGCCGTGAGGATTGGCTTTCGTGAAATTACACAGCTTTAACGAATAGTTGAGGCGGGAATTACTGATTTTACTATATCATCGACTTTCACTGATTTTCAGCTATTTTCAGCTGCCCCTGCTTCCTTCTGTTTTATATCACATACTCTTCATTATTGTCAAATGAATAAAACGTCCCGGACAATTTTTATCCGGGACATATTCGTATCTTACATCTGTGCAGATAAACTTATTTTATTATAAAATCGTCCGAAGTAATCCATTTAAAAATCCGGCAGCCTGTTTTTCGTCCGGACCATCTATCTTTAGTACAAGGTTTTCTCCCTGTCTGGCGTTCAGACTCATAAGTGCCAGCACATTTTTGCAGTTTGCCTCTCCTTTGGCGCTGGATATGGTAATCTGACTCTGATAATCTGAAGCCGCGCGGCTTAAGCTCATAGAATTTGATGCATGAAGTCCCTGTCTGTTTGAAATAACATATCTGTAGCTTATCATTTTTATCATCCTTTGCGTTTTAGTGTTTAAATTAAATCTTCAATATTACAGGAATAGACGGCATTGTTGTTTGATTTTAATCTTTTATTTATGACATTATTGGAAATCTCTATCCTTATAGTAACACAATTGTCTGTTAATGACAACCATTGATTATAAACACTTGACACCGGAGGAACGGACGATTAGAATAATTTGGTACAAATTTTATGAAAGAAAGGATTATAAAATGAAACTCCAGCGTTTATTAAGCTTGGTCCGCCAGGCTCTCGATACATATCATATGATACAGGACGGAGATCATATTGCAGTGGGAATTTCAGGCGGAAAAGACAGTCTTGCACTGCTCTATGCACTTCACCATTTAAGACGGTTCTATCCAAAAAAATATGATCTTACAGCCATCACTGTGGATCTGGGGCTTGGAAATCTTGACCTGGATCCGATAAGGGAACTCTGCAAAGAATTTGAAATTCCCTATTATGTCCTTCCCACAGAGATTGGGACCGTTCTCTTTGATATACGAAAGGAATCCAATCCCTGTTCTCTCTGTGCAAAAATGCGCAAAGGCGCCTTAAATGAAAAAGCCAAAGAACTGGGATGCAATAAAATTGCCTATGCCCATCATAAAGAGGATGTGATGGAAACAATGATGATGTCCCTTTTTTATGAAGGACGCTTTTACTGTTTTCCACCCAACACCTATCTGGACCGGATGGATCTGACTGTAATACGTCCTATGATTTTCGTATCGGAAGCAGATGTTATCGGATTTAAAAATAAGTACCAGCTTCCAGTATGTAAAAATCCATGCCCTATGGATGGATACACCAAACGCCAGTACATCAAAGAACTGATCCAGAAACTGCAAAAAGACAACCCCCATATTAAGGATTGTCTTTTTCGTGCTATTACAGACGGAAATATACCCGGTTGGAGCAAAGCTGCCGATTCTGCAGATGCTTAAATCCCTGGTCCCTGGTTACTTACGGACTCCCCGGGCTTTGTATCTTTAGAGGCTCCCGGTAAGGCAGAGATACCGGGGCCTCCGCCCGGCTGCTGGTCTGAGGATGCCCCAGGTCCTGTACTTCCTGCTTCTCCTAAAGGCCTGGAAGTATCCTCTTCTTCCTTTTCCTCAGAAAGCTTATTTTCCAGAGGTTCCGTTTCTTTCTCTGATTCGGTTTCCTTACTGCTGCCCGGTCCCCAAATTCCCGGTCTCTTCTCTTCCTCTTTTGTTGTTTCTTTTTCACTTTCCTTTATACTGATCGTTTCCCTTGTTTCTTCCGTTTCTTCTAAGCTGCTGCTCTCCTCTTCTGTTTCCGTTTCTTCTGCAGAAGTCTCCGGAATTGTCTCCTGTGGCTTTGAAGCCTCTGTTTCCTTTGGAGCATCGGCGCCGCCTGTCTTATCCTTGGAATCTGTTTTTCCGGAGCCCGAAGAAGATTTAGAGGGTGCAGCTGCTCCCTCTTCATACAGCCCTGTTTCTTCCGAAATGTGGGCACTGATCTTTTTTAATCCGGAAGATGGATGGTATGGCGTATCCTCTCCATACAGGAACTGATGCAGCTGGATCACATTACTCTCCAGAGTAGTTGCAATCACACAGTCCATTTTTCCAACCCGCTTTGTCTCCCTGGAAAAAGGAAAACCTGCCGTATCTGCAATATGAAGTTGATCAATATCCTTTACCAGGGGCAGCACATCTTCAATCCCTACACTGGTAGAAATCTGAGGTAAAATAGCTTTTGCAAGATCAGTAAGCGTGCCTGCATCTGCCTGTCTTGCTTTTTCCAACGCCAGAGCAATCACCTTCCTTTGGCGCTCTGTACGCTGAAAATCCGTATCCATAAGCCGCAGACGGCTGTAGGCTACCGCCTGAACTCCGTCTAAATGATTGGCTCCGGCCTGTTTAAGCTGCGTCGATCCAATACCCGTGGAATTGACGGTTTCTGTAATAAATCCATTGATATATTTGAACTCTGCCGGAGTAATTTCCAGATCAATACCGCCTAAAACATTAATCGCTTCAGCCACTGCCTTCCAGTTAAAGGCAGCATAATCATCTATTTTTAGATCCAGGTTTTCTTCCAGTGCATCTACGGCCTGTTTTTGCCCGCCTTTAAAATAAGCTTCGTTGATTTTATGGTACGTTCCCTTGGAGTCAATTTTTAAATATGTATCTCTGAATACACTGGCTAACCGTATCTCACCTGTTTCTCTGTCCAGTGTGCAGACCATCTGTACATCTGCCAGCGCTTTTTTCGTATTGCCGTCACGGCTGTCTACACCAAATACAGCCACTGTCCAGATCCCCGTAGGACGATGAAGGTACAGAAAGCTTCCATATGCCGTAACCGCTAAAAGAAGGAATATCAAAAGCATCGGCCATTTTTTCTTTCTTTTACGACGTCTTTCTCTGACAGAACTGCCTTTCGGATTGCGGCGGGATTTCTCTCCTGTCCTAAACTCATTTCGGGAACGGCTATAGGATTCTCTGTGGTTTTTGGAAGAACCTCCCGCTCTTTTCGCGGATCGTCCCTGGGATGTACCTCTTTTGGAAGGCTCATCTGAAAACGGTATATCCAGTCCGTCTTCATAGCCATACTCGTCTTCAAAATAAGCGTCATCTATGGAATCAAAGGATTCCCGTTCCCGAAAACTGCGGCCGTCATGGGAGGCGGCCCTGGAGCGGGAAGGCACGTTTCCGGAAGAGCCCGCCCTCCTGCGCCTAGCCTGCATTCGTAAAAGTTCATCCTCATTATCATGGTAATTCATGGATTTTCACCTCTGTTTCATTTTCTTTCATAACAGCTATTCTACCACAGGAAAACGGATAAATACAGCTGTAAAGTCTTACGGAATCATTAAATCTGATTCGTTGTCCCCTGATGGTAAAAACTGTAAATATAAAAATATCCCCTTTCAGGCAGACAGATAAAATACCAAAAAACTGCTGCCAGAAAGGGGCATATCAAAAACTTCATAAATTATTGTGATTGAAATTACTTCTGATCCTTCCATTGCTGTTTCAGCTTTGCAAAGGCCATAATAGCCTCTACAGCACCATCAGGACCTACCGAACTGCTGTTTAAACACAGATCATAGCTTCTGGGATCACCCCAGCGCTTGTTGGAATAATAGTTATAATAGCTGGATCTCTTCTTATCTGTCTTTACAATAACCTCTTTTGCTTTGGAATCATCCAGGTTATACAGCGTCTTAATCCGCTCCAGCTTATCTTTTTCATCGCCCGCGATAAATACGCTTAAAACATTGGGATAATCTTCCAGGGCATAATCTGCGCATCGTCCAATGATCACACAAGACTGTTCATCTGCCAGATGCTTGATCGCATCAAACTGCGCAAGAAAGATTTTGTGATTAATAGGCATATCCGAGTATCCTGCGGCTGTATAGCCCATAGAATAAGAATCCATCACCAAAGAATATAAAAAGCTGCTGGTAGGACGTTCATCGTGCTTTTCAAATAATTCCTGACAGAGGCCGCTATGCTTTGCTGCCTTTGAAAGAAGCTCTTTGTCATAGCATTTCACTCCCATCTTTTCCGCCAGCTTTTCTCCGATCAATTTTCCGCCGCTGCCACACTGTCTGCCGATCGTAATAACAAGATTTCCTGACATTCTGCATACCCCTTTCTCTGGCCTCACAGCAGGAACCAAGCTGTTCCCTGCTCTCTCTGCCATATTTATATTATAACTCAAAAATTCAGAAAAGTATATAGAAATATACAAAAAAATCCAATTTAAAAGCGCATTATTAGACAAGAATGATAAAAACTGCTAATTGTGTCTAATTAAGCCAAGGTTTTAAGCAGATTTTCAAAGTAATCTGGAAGCGGAGCGGAAAATTCCATATAAAGACCGGTTCTGGGATGAATGAATCCAAGGACACCCGCATGGAGCGTCTGACCTTTAAGACCAGAAATCGGACATTTAGCCGGGCCATAAACGGCGTCTCCCAAAAGAGGATGATGGATGCTGGCCATATGAACACGAATCTGGTGGGTGCGTCCTGTTTCCAGTCTGCATTCTACGTGAGTAAACTGCCTGAAACGGTTTAATACACGATAATGGGTCACCGCTGATTTTCCCCTGTCATAGTTGATGCTCATCTTTTTCCGTTCCACCGGATGGCGGCCAATGGGAGCGTCAATCGTTCCCTCCTCTTCTTTTATGACGCCATGAACGATCGCCTGATAGCGCCTGGTAATAGAGTGTTCTTTTAACTGAGCCGCAATCGAATTATGTGCCATATCGTTTTTACATACGATCAATACACCGGTTGTATCCATATCAATCCGGTGTACGATCCCCGGACGCATGACTCCATTGATACCGGAAAGCTGCCCGCGGCAATGATCCATCAGTCCATTGACCAATGTATGGGAATAATGGCCTGCGGCGGGATGGACAACCATTCCCTTTGGCTTATTGATCAGGATCACATCCTGATCTTCATACAGAATGTCCAGTTCCATATGCTCCGGCTCTATTTCCGGTTCCACCGCTTCCGGAATATCCATGGAAAGAATATCCTCTTCTTCCACCACATAGCTTGCCTTTACCGGTTTTCCGTTTACCAGGATCCGTCCATCCTTTAAAAGCTTCTGGATGTAGGAGCGGCTCAGCTGTCCGGCAGCTTCGGCCAGATATTTATCAATACGCAGGCCGCCTTCCTGATCGCCTACACAGATTTCCTGTTTCACTGCGTTTTCTCCTTTCCATGAGCCTTTCCGGGCTGGAAGCAGTCCAAATCTTCATCATCATAATAAAAAAGCACTAAAAGCACCAGTCCTGCTGCCGCTATGGTAACGTAGCAGTCTGCCACATTAAATACAGGAAAATCAATCAGGCAAAAGTAAAGAAAATCAACCACATAATTCTGGGTCATCCGGTCGATCATATTGCCGACTGCCCCTGCAGCTACCAGCATCAGGCATACTGCTAACGGACGGTATTTCGGTGTTTCCGGCATCCGCCACATCATATACAGGATTGCTGCCAATACGGCTATTCCGATCAGGAAGAAAAAAATCTGACGGTTCTGCAGCATTCCAAAGGCAGCGCCTCTGTTTTCAAGATAGGAAAATTCAAATACGCCTTTTATTACAGCTACCGGCTCCTGGTCCTTAAGAAACCGGACCGCCAGCCCTTTTGTCCACTGATCCAGCCCCACAAGAATCAAAAAACCGATTAAGAAGCTTACCAGAAGGGATCGTTTTTGTCTGCTCATCATTGTTACTCCTTCATATCAATCGTATTTCTGCCCCGGTCAAAGGCATGATCTTTTTTACAGGGAAACAGCCTCAAAACCGGCACGGATTTCATCTTCTGAAAGGGAATGATCCACATAAGCATCTCCGATTCCATTTAAAAGGACAAATTTCACCTTTCCTGCTTCCATCTTCTTATCGCTCTTTGTAGCATCAAATACTTCCTTCCAGATCAGGCCATCTACAGTAGTTGGAAGTTCAAAGGACGCCATCGTATGTTTAATATCATCTGCTTCCGTTTCACTCAAAGTACCCTTTAAACAGCAGATACGGGCTGCTGCCACACAGCCCAGGCCGACACAGTGGCCGTGAAGCATGGTAAAATTCTTTAACTTTTCCACAGCGTGGCCCAATGTGTGGCCAAAGTTTAAATATGCCCGTTCTCCCTGCTCTGTAGGGTCTTTTTCCACTACTGCTTTTTTTATCTCATTGCTCCGAAAGACCATCTGCCGGCATATCGTAAGATCACGGGCCATCACCGCATCATGATGCTCCTTTAACCACTCATAATATGCCTTATCCTGAATCAGTCCATGCTTTATCACCTCTCCCATTCCGGAAGAAAACTGTTCCGCAGGAAGCGTCAAAAGTGTTTCCAGATTGGTATATACCAGTCTGGGCATATGAAAGGCACCCACCATATTTTTGTAATCCGCAAAGTCCACCCCCGTTTTTCCTCCGATACTGGAGTCCACCTGAGACAGCAGTGTGGTGGGAATCTGGATGAAGTCGATTCCTCTCAGATAAGTGGCAGCTGCAAACCCGCAGAGATCTCCTGTCACGCCTCCGCCCAGAGCTGCCAGCATATCTTTTCGGTCAAAATGCTCTAAAATCAGATGTTCATAAAGCATCCGAACCGTATCCAGGTTTTTATGTTCCTCACCCGCAGGAAAAATAAAAACAGAAACCATGCTGCAGCATTGGCTTAGGATTTCTTTTACCTTGTCCAGGTAAAGGGATGCAACATTGGAATCTGTAACAATACATATTTTGTGCTTTTCCAGATGAAATACCGCCAGTTCCTCCTTCAGTCCTTCAAAGGATGTTTCCATACAAATATCATAAATGGGATTTCCATCCCTGCAAACCGTCAAACGTTCCTGCATACGTCAAGTTCCTCCTGATCTGTCTGAATTTTTGTAGTATGAACAGAAAAACGGGGGCTGCTGCAGGAAATAAAATTCTCCCAGTGGCAGCAGCCTCCGCAAATCCTGTCCCTATGTAGTTTAAATGTGAATGGTCCTACCTGCCATCTCCATACCGGACACATCACCGGCTGCCAGCATGTCCTGAAAATCACCGGACAGCTCCACAGAATTAGGGGTTACAATGAAAATATAGTTGGAAATCCTCTGAAGATTGCCATCCATGGAATAAGCAGCTCCGGATACGAAATCAATGATCCTCTGTGCTACCTCCATGTGGATTCCTTCCATATTAAGAACCACTGCTTTTCCAGATAAAAGGTAATTACAGATATCCTTGGAACTGTCCATAGAGGTAGGCTTTACCATCGTAACCTCCATACCGGAACGGCGCATGGGAACCACCTTTGGCGTAGGACGTCCCAGAAAACGGGATTTATCCTGTGGTTCATCGTAATACTCTTCATCATCCGCAGTATTCTTCCTTGAGAAAAAGCTCTTTTTAGGCGGCTCATCTTCAAAGTCATCGTCCAGGTAGTAATCCTCACCTTCCTCTTCAGGATTTAATCGCATGGTATCCATCAACTTACCTAACAGACTCATTTTACTCTCTCCATTTCCTCTCTATCAACGCTGCTTTATACAGCGCCGTAATGCCGTTCACCAAAAATACCGGTGCCGACCCTTACCATGGTAGCGCCTTCCTCAATGGCGACCTCATAATCTCCGGTCATACCCATAGAAAGCACATCCATAGTAACATTATCAATGTTTTTCCTACCTATGTCAACAGCAAATTCATATAATTTTTTAAAAATTTCCCGATTTTCCTCTGGATTCTCAACAAATGGCGCAATTGTCATCAATCCGCGGATATGCACATGAGAGTACGAGCTGATCTCCCGGACAGCCGCCTCGGCATCTTCCATAAAAAAGCCATATTTGCTCTCTTCTCTTGCCACATTGATTTCCAAAAGAATATCCACTTCCATATTCTTTTTTGCAGCCTCCTCCTCAATCTGTCTGGCAAGGCGCAGGGAATCCACGGAATGGATCAGGACAGCCTTTCCCAAAACCTGATGAACCTTGTTGCGCTGCAGATGTCCGATCATATGCCAGCGCACATCATCAGGAAGGCTGCCATATTTCGCCTGGATCTCCTGAACCTTATTTTCACCAAAATCCCTGGCTCCTCCCTCATAAGCTTCCTCAAGCATGGGAACAGGTTTTGTCTTGCTTACCGCAATAAGCGTTACCTCGGACGCATCTCTTCCCGCTCTTTGGCAGGCCTCCTCGATACGCCTTCTTACTATTTTCAGATTGTCTCTTATCTCTGACATCGTTTCATCCTCCTCTGTCAAATCCTGATTTAAAACAGCGATCCTATTGATACAGGATCTGGCCTTCCGTAACCAGAGAGGCATCCAGCACAATATGGTCATATACAGACAAACCGTAGCTTGCTCCTTTTTTTATGGTATAGTATTCGCTGTTGGAATCCAGAATTTCAATTTCTTTAAATACGGTATATCCCTTGTTAATGTTAAAAACACCCTTTAAAGCCCTGGTACTTCCCACCTGGAACCGCTCCTGGGAATCAGGCTTTACAATATAGTCACCCGCTTTTAAGGGGCCATCCTCCTGAACCGCAATATAATAAAATTCTTCATCATCAAAGCCGATTTCTATAGGGGTAAAGACAGCTGTTGTTCCATTTGCATCATAGATTTCTTTATTTACACCGCTGTCTGTACTGTCCCCGCCCTGAGTGACAAAATCTCTTGGGATCTGATAGAAATTTTTCTCAGTTACTGCACTGACAGGGATTTTAAGCCCCTTTGCCTGATCCTGGCGAATCTCAAAATTCACAAAACGGTCTGTGATAAACTGTGCCATGTATTTATTAAAATCCAGCTTACCGAAAACAGAGCCGTCCTTTCCCGTAAAAATAGAAAAAGAAGCGGTGGTTTCAATACTGTGATCCTTAAATTCCACCTCAAGCGAGGACTTGTCCCCATAGAGGGTCCTGTCCTCCTCTGTAAGAGGGAATACAACCGACCACTTTTCAGAAGTTGCAATCTTATAGGCAGGTGTTCCGCTCTCGATCAGATCTCCTGATTTATGAAAGGTTTTCGTATAGGCAGACCGGTCAAAAGATGCCGTCTCCACTTCCTCAGGCTTAAGACTTTCATAGGAATCAAAGCCATAGGATACCACACCTGACTGAGGCGATACCACCTGTTCAAAGACAATGCCGGATTCCCTGGCAATCTGATCCAGCTGATCCAGAGCACTGAAGCTGGAATACTCCATCACTGCCGCTTCCAGGGTATAACGGGCATCATAAATCGCCCCGAAATCCTCGTCCGAACGGCTGGTAACAAAGGAGGACAGCTGTTTTTTTAAATCAGCCAGGTTTTCATCACTGAGCGTCTGATTCTCAACCCCATGCTCCTTTAAAAGGGAATCCAGGCGGCCGGTTTCGTCCAGAGAATAAACCCTGGAACCTACGGAGGCACGTTTGCCTTCCCGCAGGTAATAGTTGATATACCCGCTGTTATCCGCATTATAGACTTGTTCTTCTCTCAGGATCAGTCCTGTGTAGGGACGGTCATTTACAATACCGCCTTCTGCCACCTCATAAAACTGGATTTTTTCATGTCCCATATAGATAAAAATATTGATCAGAAGATACAGAAAGATAACACCGAATATCAGCTTGCCGATATCATTGCGTGGCCGCCGGTAAGGAATGATCTTTCTGTTTTTTCTGTGCTTTTTACTGGCCATGAATAACGGCTCTCCTTTTAAAGTCTTGTTTCGTAAAAAAGCTGCCCTCCGCACCAGGCGTACTTCAAAACCTCGTGCGGCAGGCAGCCTAAGTTCTGTCTGCTATTTTATCACAGAATATGTATCATTACAATGAAATAATCACATCACCCTTTGCATTCTCCGGAAGCTCATCCGCGTCCATGGAAATGCTTAATACGAAAGTAACATGATATTTGTCACTGAGTTTTTTCAATGTCTCGTAGGTCTCGGAAATGTCCGCTCCCTCTAAGCACGCCAGCTTTAAGAAGCTGTCAAGATACATAGTCTCAAGATCATGATCCTGAGAAAGAATGCCACAGATAAATCCTAAAAATCCTTCGCTGTGTGTGATCGGAAATTCGTTCACATTGATAAGACGGATCCGGTTGTTCAGCTCATACATATGCTGAGCGCTCTTATCCAGATATACAACGGTGCCGCTGGCTCCCTTGATTGCTGCATTGGCCATGTCTAACAGATGTTTTGTCTTGCCTTTACCTTTTTTTCCTGCAATAATCTGAACCATACCTATCTCCTCCTTGAGTTATATATGTTGTATAAAAAATCAATTAAGATTATCTTGATTATAGTACAAATTCATGCGGAACGCAATCACTATTTGACGATTTTAGAAATTATATTTGTCATATTATCATAAAGATGGGCGCGACTGTCCGATTTCAGTACAACAGATATAAAATTTTCCTCCGAGGCATCATCCTTTGATGCAATGATCAAGCAATAGCCGGCTGCCTTTGTGGTACCCGTCTTTCCGCCTAACACGGTAACGCCCTCCGGCGTATCCCGTTCCCCTGTGATAAACTGGTTGCTGCATTTCCAGGTTTTGGATACACTCTCTCCGGCCCCATTGGTGTAATCTGCCGTGTACGCCTTCGCCTCAATAATCTCCCGGAATTTGGGATATTTGAAGGCCTCGTTGAATATCAGATAGAGATCATAGGCTGTGGTATAATGATCCTCATCATGAAGTCCGTGTGGATTTACAAAATGGCTGTCCACTGCGCCCAGACGTTTCGCTTCCTCATTCATCCGGTCTGCAAAGGCCTCTATACTGCCATCCATATGGATCGCAATGGCTGCACCCGCATCATTTCCGGATGGAAGCATCAGACCATAGAGCAGCTGCTCCAGCGTAAGGGTATCACCCGGCTTAATGCCGCAGAGTGTGGCTCCTGATTCTGTAATCACCGCTTCATCCGTAACCTTTACCTGATCCTCCAGATTGCCGTATTTGATTGCCACCAGAGCAGTCATTACCTTTGTAATACTGGCCGGATACATGATCTCAAAGGCATCCTTGCTGTAAAGCGTCTGACGGCCGTTCAGATCAAAAAGCGCTCCCGCCTCAGAGGTGAGGAAATCCGGGTCAAAGACACTCTCATCGGAAACAACACAGAGATCTGAGGCGAAACCTTCCATGGCTTCTTCCTCTGAACCTGCCAAGGCAATTGCCAGAAGGCGCTCTTTCAGAGAATACGCATCAGAAAGGCCGCCAGAACAGCCGCCAAGACACAAAGAAGCAGCCAGTATGAGGGCACTCCAAGCTCTGACATACCCCCGCTTCATTATCTGTCAACCTCTCTCCATTCCATATCACCTCTGTCAAGAGCCTTGATCAAAAGCTCCGCAGTCGCCAGATTGGTAGCCAGCGGAATGTTATAGGTGTCGCAGAGACGGACTACATCATTTACGTCCGGCTCATGTGACTTGGGCATCAGGGGATCTCTCAAAAAAATAACCAGATCCATATCGTTATGCTCGATCTGAGCCGCCATCTGCTGAATCCCGCCCAGATGACCCGCCAAATGTTTGTGGATATTAAGATTTGCAACCTCTTCTATGAGTCTTCCGGTTGTTCCGGTAGCATACAGAGAATGCTTGCTTAAAATCCCTCTGTATGCGATGCAGAAATTCTGCATCAGTTTTTTCTTTGCATCATGTGCAATTAAGCCAATTGTCATATTCAGACCCCTCCTTAGGAATTAGTAGTGTCGTGGTACCCGTTGCAGCCCTACATTGAGCACAAGCCCCATACCAATAAAAATACTGATCAGTGAACTGCTTCCAAAACTGATAAACGGAAGCGGAAGTCCGGTATTGGGAAAAATGCCTGTAGCAACTGCGATATTGGCAAAGCTCTGAAACGCAATGAGCGCAGCCATACCGGTACATAACAGCCTGCCGGCCATATCTTTTGCCCTGGCTGCCATCATAAGACATTCATATACAATCAGTAAAAACAGCAAGATTACGATGGCGCAGCCGATAAAACCAAGCTCCTCACCGATAACGGCAAAGATAAAATCGGTCTGCTCCTCCGAAAGAAAGTTGCCGTTTTTTACAGATGCAATCGTAGTGTTGTAAAGCCCCTTTCCATGTAACTGACCGGAACCGATCGCGATAATGGAGTTATTCTGCTGATAACGTGCCTCTCCATACTGCTCTGGGTAAAACCAGGCTAAGATACGTCCCGCCTGGTATTCTTTAATAAACGGGATCATACCATGAAGAAGAAGGTACACGCCTGTCGCAATCATAGGGATGACAACTGCCAGTGTCCCCACGATCCAGCGGTAGCTGATGCCGCTGGCGAACACGATCCCCAGCACGATCACCACAGTAACGAGACAGGTAGAAAGGTTTGGCTGTTCAAATATAAGCATGGCCGGAACGGCAAAAAGCGCTGCCGCCAGTACCACGGTAGAAACCTTGTCTACCTTCTCCTGATATTTCATAAAATACCAGGAGAAGGTGATGATAAGGCCAATCTTTACAAATTCCGAGGGCTGAAGCTGTCCCAAAACAGGAACCTCGATCCAGCGTTTTGCATTATTGACGGATTTGCCCCAAAACAGCACGGCCAGAAGGCTTCCGATGCAGATCAGATAAATGACCGTGCTGAAATTCAGTATCTTATGGTAATCTACCAGTGAAAGGCAGACAGCAATGGCCATGCCAGCCAGTATGCCAAGCATCTGTTTTGTCACTGCTTCCGAATCCATATTGGTGGCGCTGCGCACGACCAGTATGCCGATGACGCTTAAAGCTGTCATATAGGCAAGAAGCCGGAAGCTGTAATTTCTGAAATCGTAATCAAAAAGCATATCAGTAAAGCCCCTTATTGGAAATGGAGCGTATGGGTATATCTGCCTGGAGCACCGGCAGCCCCCGGCAGGAGGCGGAACCGTCTGTGTCCATCAAAAGGCGGACATTGTCCTTTTCTATCTCCATGTATTTGGAAATGACACGGATCATGTCATCTTTGATCAGCCTTATGAGCTCCGGCGAACAGCCTGCCTTATCTGCCACAAGGAGAAGCTTCAGCCGGAATTTGGCCGTATCTTTGGAACGTCTGGTCTTCACGTTGTTTCACCCCTCCTATGCCCGCTTCAGCACCCGGGCCAGCCTTACAAGAAAGCCTCTGGCCTCGCCGGGGGATTCGATGGGGATATTCTGCCCTAAGAGTCTGCGGCATACATTCAGATAAGCCTGTCCGGCGGCGGACCCTATTCCTACCAAGGGTTCTCCCTGATTGGTGGAGACTACGATGTTTTCATCATCCGGAATAGCGCCAAGAATATCCACGGCTAAAATATCCCGTACATCTTCTAAAGACATCATGTCTCCCCGGCGTACCATATCCGCCCGGATCCGGTTGACTACCAGCCCGATTTCAGTAATGCCCGCGTGTTCCAGCAGGCCGATGATCCGGTCTGCATCGCGAATGGCTGAAACTTCGGGAGTGGTCACCACCAGAGCCCGTCCCGCTCCTGCAATGGCATTGTAAAAGCCCTGCTCAATCCCTGCGGGACAGTCCAGAAGGATATAATCAAACTCCTCCTTCAGGTCTTCTGTCAGCTTAACCATCTGCTCCGGATTTACCGAGGATTTGTCCCTTGTCTGGGCCGCGGGCAGAAGGTAAAGGCTTGGATATCTTTTGTCTCTTATCAGGGCCTGCTTCATACGGCAGTTTCCTTCTACCACGTCTACAAGATTGTAGACAATGCGGTTTTCAAGACCCATCACCACGTCCAGGTTGCGCAGACCGATATCGGTATCAACCAATACCACTCTCTTTCCCAGAACGGCCAGTCCTGTTCCCACATTGGCAGAAGTAGTCGTCTTGCCTACCCCGCCTTTTCCAGAAGTAATCACAATGACTTCACTCATATAGACCTCCTGAAAAAATGAACTTTACCTATCTATTGTACATTAAATTTTGTGAATTTACCAGTATTTTTTTCCATTCAAGAAAAATTTAATACAGTTCGGCAAAATTTTACATATATCAGCCCATATCCCCAAAAAGGGATCTTCCTTTTACAGGCCGGAACGCTATTTCACCGTCCCTGATACAGGCGATCATGGCTCCTCGGCCGAACCGACGGTGTTTTTCATTTGTTGGAATCGGACAGTTTCCGATACGAAGCTGAAAAGGCATCATGGAAAAGGCCATAACTACTGCCTGAGCATTTCCGGAAACACCTGCCGTCACAGAACCCTTTAGCTCGCCCAGGACGATCACATTTCCCTTTGCCGTGATCCTGGCCCCATGCTCCACATCTCCGATCACTATAATGCTGGACTCTGATTCCAGGGTATCTCCCCTGCGGAGTGTTCCACGGTAAAACTGTCCGGTCTGGGCACTCAGCTCCATAAGCTTTTCATTCAGAGCTTTTTCACAGCGTTCGATCCGCTGGGCATCCGTATCCAAAAGACAGAGCACATCAATCTGTGAATTTTCCGTAATCGTATTTACCACAGCCAGCTCCTCCTCAGGCGTAAGCCTGCGGCCTTCCAGCGTAAGAGTCATCTGAACTGCCCCCCAGAAACGGGCGCTGTCTTTAAATTTTTTTGCAATAGCGACAAGAAGCTCCTCAAAGGGGAGATTTGGATCCAGCAGCACAGTCATGCCTGCCCGGCTGCTTTTAATGACGATCCCGTTTTGCATATGATCACCTTCCTCCTGTATGATATCATTCTTCAACAGAGCTGTTTGATGCGCTTAAGGCTCCTGAGCCCACAATTTCTTCAAAGCTCGTATAGCCGTAATAGTATTCATAGATCTGTTTTCCAAGAGAAGCCGCATTGGTTCCCGCATAGCCATATGGGATATTGACCGTTACCGCGATCTCCGGATTGGAATAAGGAGCAAAGGAAACGAAAAATGCATGGTTGGACCGGCTCCGGTCCTCCTGTGCCGTACCTGTCTTTCCTGCCACTTCTACATGGGAGCCTGCGAATACGCTTTTTGCAGATCCCTCTGTAACCACCCGGCGGATACCAGACTGGACAGCATCCCAGGTAGAAGTCTTTGCTTCAATCTGTGAACTGGTTTCAGGGGTATAATCTTCAATCAGATTTCCGTCTGAATCCGTAAGCTTGTCCAGGAGGCTCAGTTCAAAGACCGTACCGCGATTTGCCACAGCGGAAATGTAGCGGGAAAGCTGCACGTTACTGTAGGAGTTGGTTCCCTGTCCCATAGCTGAACGCTCCGGATCCTCTGTGGTCAGATGAGGCTCTGTTTCAGGAAGTTCAATCCCTGAGGTGTGATCCAGACCGAACATGGATGCATATTTGCGGATTGCCTCAAGTCCCTTTTCCGAAGAATACGTTCCATCCTCTGTAAGGCTTAAACGGTGTCCAAGCTCTGCGAAGACCACATTACAGGAATTTTGGATTCCGGTCACGATATCCTCTACTCCATGACGTCCCGGGAATACCCAGCAGTTAATCGGCGGGCTGGACAGATCATAGGAGCCTGTACACTCAATGGTATCGGTAAGGGATATCACGCCCTCCTCCAGAGCTGCCACGGCAGTAATCGGCTTAAAGGTTGAACCCGGCGCCTTGATGGCCTGAGTTGCATTATTATAAAGAGGATTGGACATATCGTTTTGAAGTTTCGCAAAATACGCCGCATCCACACTGCCTGACATCTTGTTATTATCATAGCTTGGGTAAGAAACGAGGGCTAACACCTCTCCGGTGCGCACATCAGTCACAACCGCTCCGGCTGTACAGGGATTTAAGGCCAGCTGCGCTGGAGTCAGCTCCAGATTGGAAATTTTCTTTTTAATAAAGTTGTAGGCATATACACTGTCTCCTCCGGCTAAAGCCGCCTGTGCTCCGGGGTCCGGCTCCAGTACGCCCTGGTCAAAGAGGGCCAGACAGAGTTCGCTGCCTCTGATCACCTCGTTATTGATCAGATAGCGGAACATACGCTTGGTAAATTTCCCATCTTCCTCCAGATGAACACAAATGTAGTCAACCAGCTGTGCAAAGCTGTCATCCGCATTGGAATACTTGTTCTCCGAGTCCAGCTTTGTAGTGTCGATCCAGTTGCCGGATATACCGCTGTAGATATAATCCCTGAGGCTGATGGTTCCTTCTTTCCAGGAAAGATACTCCTCTGAACTGGTATCAATCTTATCACGCTTGATGATTCCTGTTTCTTCGGAAGCCAGAAAACTGTAGATATAATTCATATAGCTTTTCATATCCTCCGGAAGATCATTCATCGCTCTGGCATGAGGACTTAAAAGCTCATTCTTTATATCTGTCAAAATCTGTGTTTTGGATGAGGTATAGGTGCTGTAAATCTTCTTTTCCACAGAAGAGGCATCCGGCTCAGCCATAGCCTCCAGGGAAAGCACATTGTTATTGATCAACTGATAATACGCATTCTTAACAGGAATCGGCTTTTTAGATCCGTCCTTTACTGTGGCAGGATCTACATCCTCATTTACAAGGAATTTGGTGATAATTCCTGCCAGCTGCTGCTCCATCAGCTTATAGGTGGCAATCTGAAGATCCCGGTCGATGGTCAGATACACATCATTTCCAGCCTTGGCGTCCTGCTGCTCAATGACCTCCCTTGGCCGTCCCATATTATCCACATACATTTTGGTATAGCCCTTTTCGCCCTGAAGATCCAGTTCCATATACTGTTCAATGCCGATTCGGCCAACCACATCATTGAGGTTGTATTTTTCATCCTCCTCGGTGAGATTTTTACCCTTTTTATTTTCTTCCTCTCTCCACTGCTCATTCAGTCGGTCTACCTGTTCTTCCTGAACCTTTCCCGTATATCCGATAATGGGGGAGAAATACAGGCTGTCATTGTATACACGGATATAGCTTTCTTCTACAGAAACACCCTTTAGATCAGCCGCATTTTCATGGATCTCTGTCATGGTCTCCCGGCTTACATTGGTAGCTACGGTAGTGCTCTCGTATTTCTGGTACTCCGTAAGCTTCATGGTATAGATGATATTGATCATATCGAGAGCCGTCTGATCCGTAAGCTCTAAGGGATTGCCTTCTTCATCCTTCATGTCGTTTAAGTTATAGCCGTCACGGCCGGAGCTTTTTTTCAGCTCAAAGGCTTCTCTTGCTGTAATGTCCGAAGGATAACGGCCGCTGGCATCATCCAGCTTTTCGGAGCTGATTCCATAAAAATTAAGCAGAAAACGCTTGTGAGAAGCCTTAGAGGTGGTGGTGAAATACATCTCTCCCTGCTCGTTTATGGCAATCTCCAGCTTTCCTTCTACCTTTTCTCCTCTTCGCTCCAAAATTGTCACCAGGCGGTAGATCATGGCATTTCGATCTGCAGGCCTTGGATAATCGCCCAGATCCTGGATCGTAACCGAATAAGCCAGTTCATTATAGGCAAGAAGCTTTCCATTGCGGTCATAGATATTGCCTCTCGTTCCCGGCGCAGTAACCATTTTTTCCGTTCGCTGCATATAGGACTGCTGATATTCATCTCCGTGGATAATCTGCAGGTTAAACAGCTTTCCAATGAGCCCTGCGTACATCAGAGTGAAAATCACTGCCAAAGCAAACAGACGGGAGGAAAAAAGCTTTTTTAAAAATTCCTTTACAACTTCTTTCAGTTCATCAAACAATGGTGGTATCTCTCCTTTTTCCTATGTCCTCTACCCGCCGGCTGGCAGACAGGAACAGACGATATATGAGAAGGGTGGTAACGGCTGTAAAAATAATCTCCGGAAGCATGATCTTCGTAAAATAATAGGGAAGATCTAATCGTCCGCGGATCAGGAAACGGAATATATAAATATACATGCAGTACCACAGACCGTTTGCCACACTCAGGATTAAAGGCAGGGTAATGTAGTCTTCATAATAATACCGGGTAAAGATTCCGTTAAAATAACCGATATAAATATAGATCAGGGTATAAAAACCAAATGAGCCGCTGTAGAATAGATCCAGCAAAAGCCCCGAAATCACGCCGTAGAACATCCCTGCGTTTTTTCCATGGATAAAACCAAAGGAAAAGGTTAAGATCAGCAGCAGATTGGGCGTTGCCGCCAGAAAGGGAAGCAGGGGGAATACACAGTTCTGGACGGTAAATGCCAGGATAATAAAGCCGATGTTGATCGCAATCTGTTTCACCTTTGCGCTGGTCACTGTTTCTCCACCTCTTCTCCATCTTTCAGATCGGTCAGGATCAGAACCTCCTGGAGGTTATCGAAATTGGCTGCGGGAATCAGATAACCGGACTGGGTCAGATGATCCGGATCAATGGTAACGTCCACCGCATATCCGATCAGAATGCCAGGAAGAAACTTCGTACTGATATTGGAAGTGATGATCTGATCCCCATCCTTTAACACAGCATCCTTGGAAAAATCGGTCAGCTTTAAACGTCCCTGCTCATAGAGGGTTAAATCTCCCGCCACAATACAGTTATAGGAGGAATCCACAGACATGGCGCCTACACGGCTGGAATCGTCAATAATTGAACGCACGGTTGCATAATTGGCTCCTACGTCTGTAACGATTCCTACAAGGCCTCCGTCTGCCACTACATTCATATCCACAGCCACTCCATCGGAAGATCCCTTATTGATCCGAAAAACCTGAAACCATTTTTCAGAGTCCCTTGCAATCACCCGGGCGCCGATTTTATTATACTGCATGTATTCCTGATCCAGCTCATATAGCTGGCGCAGTCGGTTTAACTCGAACTGCTGGGCCTGGAGCCGGTTATTTTCCTCGGTCAGCTGGGCGACCTGGGTCTTTAAACGGTCATTTTCGTCCAGAGCCGTCTTTAAACGTGAAATATCCGTAAGCTCATTGTAAAGTCCTGTTCCCACACGGTTTACACCTGTCTGAATGGGGATCAGAAAATACCCCACACCGGTCCTTAGGGGCTCTAAGATACCGTCCTTTAAGGAGGTAATGCCGATCAACAGGACACAAAGCAGGGTAAGCCCTGAGAGGATATATTTGCTGCGTTTTGATTCCATGGATATTCATTCCTCTTTCATGTGTTATATGATTATATAAGTTTTTCCCGGCGAAAACTTAAATACCGCCGGTCTCCGATGATCAAATGGTCGATCAGGGTAATCCCCACGACCTCTCCTGCTTCCCGGATCCGGCAGGTTAAAAGCCGATCCGAGCGGCTGGGCTCAGGGTCTCCGCTGGGATGGTTGTGGACTAAAACCATACCTACAGCAAGACAGCGAAGCCCTTCAATGAGGATTTCCCTGGGAGTAACCACAGAAGCGTTTACCGTTCCTTTGGAAACAAGGAAATCACGGATCAGATGCTGTTTGGTATTCAGAAACATGACATGGATTTCCTCCTGTTCCAAATGACGCATATCTTCCATGTAATAATCCGCAATCTGATCCGGCTGTGTAAAAGCCACAGGCTCTGCGCTTACCTTCTGCTTCCAGATCCTCCTGGAAAGCTCTCCGATGCACAAAAGCTGGATTCCTTTTACAGGACCTACTCCACGGATGGACTGCAGCTGTTCCAGAGAGCAGTGCAGAAGGCCTGTAAGTCCATCTCCCGGTGCATTTTGTGATAGGATGGCGTCTGCCAGTTCAAGAGACGTGCGTTCACTGCTGCCGGTTCGTATGATGACTGCTAACAGCTCGCTGTCCGTAAGCGCCTTTGGACCGTAAGCCATGCATTTTTCATAGGGACGCTGCTCTTTGGGCAGATCCTTCATTGTAATTCTTTCCATTTATCCTCCTGACTACGCACCTCTCCAAGTACATTTTCAGGATGAGCTTTTAAATCATTTTATAAATAAACAGAGCCACTGCCACTCCAATAATGCTTGCCATGGTAATCTTGATGGTAAGTCCGAAAGTAATGACTAAAAGGCCAAAATCAATGACCAAAGGAGTATCCAGCCCAAAGGACTGGCCATAATTCATCCATTTCAGCCAGGAAATACCATCTGCCAGCTGTCCGATAAATCCTCCCAGTACAATTCCGGCTAAGAGCATAATAAGAAGGATCCAGAAATTTTTACGTCCCATAAACAAACTCTCCTAAGGAAGCCCCGAAGGACGGGGCTGTTTATCATATTACCATAAGTTTTTTTAGGTGTCATCTGAAAAAATTCTTAAGAAACAAGGCTTTTAGGGAACACAACTCCATCATCCGCCAGCTGCTGGAGGGATTTTAAAATTCCAAGCTTGGCATGATACCAGGTAAGCCCTCCCTGGAAATATACGGCATAGGGCGGCTTAATAGGGCCGTCGGCACTGAGTTCAATAGAGGAACCCTGTACAAAGGCTCCCGCAGCCATGATGACCGGACTGTCATAGCCGGGCATATCCCAGGGTTCGGGGGTGACAAAGCTGTCTACCGGAGCAGCTGCCTGGATTCCCTTACAGAAGGAGATCACTCCCTCCGGAGTACCGAAGGTAATGGCCTGGATGATATCATGACGTGATTCGGAGCCGTTTGGCACTACGCCGTAGCCCAGACGCTCGTAGATATTGGCGGCAAAAATCGCACCCTTTAAGGCTCCTGCTACAACGGTAGGTGAAAGGAACAGACCCTGATAGAGCTGCTGATTCAGTCCTAAGCTGGCGCCCACCTCTTTTCCAAGGCCGGGGGCACTTAATCGGTAGGAAGCACGGTCTACACAGTCCTTTCTTCCGGCAATATAACCTCCAATAGGGGCCAGGCCGCCGCCCGGATTCTTAATCAGAGAACCCACGATCATATCGGCTCCTACATCCGTAGGCTCGATGGTTTCCACAAATTCTCCGTAGCAGTTATCTACCATGCAGATCACCTCAGGCTTGATCTTTTTTATAAAGGCGATCAGCTCCCCGATCTGCTTTACAGAAAAGGTAGGACGGGGATCATAGCCCTTGGAACGCTGAATGGTTACAAGCTTTGTCTTTTCATTGATGGCCTTTGCAATATTTTCATAGTCAAAGGTTCCATCCGGAAGAAGATCCACCTGGCGGTAGGAAACTCCGTATTCCTTTAAGGAGCCCACGGAATCCCTGATACCGATTACTTCCTCCAGGGTATCATAGGGCTTTCCCACAGGGGAAAGGAGCTCGTCTCCGGGACGCAGGTTTCCGGAAAGAGCCACATGCAGGGCGTGGGTTCCGCTCATAAGCTGTGGACGAACCAGGGCGCTTTCTGTGTGGAATACGTGCGCATATACCTCCTCTAAAGTATCACGTCCCAGGTCATTGTAGCCATAGCCCGTGGTAGCTGCAAAATGGATATCGCTGACGCGGCATTCCTGCATGGCATGAATTACCTTTAACTGATTAAATTCTGCCCGTTCATCAATCTCCTGAAAGCGGGTTTTTAAATGTTCCTCTATCTCTGCAGCAAAATCCAGTACCTTTTTGCTGATTCCCAGTGTTTCATACATACCGGTTAATACATTCTGTTCCATTGGTCTGACTCCATTCTTTCTTTTTGTGACCTTTTTCAAGGTTCGGTCTGTCATTGTAGCACGATTCCCTCGTCCATGCAATCCTTCAGAATCTGTTTTAACGCGTTTGACGTATCGTCTGGCGCGCCTGAAAGTTCAATCCAGCGCACCTGGCGCTCTCTGCGAAACCAGGTCAGCTGGCGCTTGGCAAAATGCCTTGTATCACGTTTCAGTATATAGACTGCTTCCTCCAGGCTGCAGCGCCCTTCCAGGTAGTCCAGGATTTCCTTATAGCCTAATCCCTGCATGGAGGTCTGCCCCCGATGGCAGCCCATTTCTTTTAAGCGCTGTACCTCATCGATCAGTCCCTGCTCAAGCATCAGATCCACCCTGCGGTCAATCCTGTCATACAGTCTGGTCCTGTCTGTATTCAGCACATAATAGAGGAAATGATAAGGGGATTCCTTCTGGTGCATGGCTTCATTATGATGTGAGATTTTTTCTCCTGTTTGTCTGAAATATTCGATGGCCCGGATTACCCGCTTTATATTGTTTGGATGGATCTGGGCGGCTGCCTCAGGATCTGATTCCTTAAGAATATTGTGAAGCACTTCCGGGGCCTGGGAACCGGAACGGGCAGCCAGCTCCTCCAGCTCCTGTCGGAACGGATTTTTCTCACCATCATCTTCATTCTCTGTAAAATCAATATCATAAAGGAGAGCCTGTATGTAAAATCCCGTTCCTCCGGCTATAATGGGGATTTTTCCCCGCATCCAGATATCACCAGCCGCCTTTTTTGCCAGTTTTTGAAACGTCACCACATTAAAATCCTCATCCGGATCCAGAACGTCTATCAGATGATGAGGAATATTCTCCATCTCTTCCGGTGTGATTTTGGCAGAGCCAATATCCATATGGCGGTATACCTGCATGGAATCCGCACTGATGATCTCACCGTTTACAGCCTTTGCCAGTTCAATGGATAGGGAGGTTTTTCCCACAGCCGTAGGGCCGGTAAGAATGATCAGAGGTTTTTTCTCAGAAAACATACACTCTCTCCTTTGCTGTTATACAATACGTTTAAACTTCTTTTCCAGCTCATACCGGCTCATGGAAATGATGGTCGGACGGCCATGAGGGCAGGCGTAAGGGTTTTCCAGCTCCAAAAGCTGGTCAATGAGCCGGTCCGCTTCTGCAGCAGACATAGCATGGCGCCCCTTTACAGCTGCCTTGCAGGACATGGAAGCAATCTTTTCATAAATTATATCCGGGTTATGTACGCTCATATCCTCAGAAAGACCATCGATCATTTCAAGAAGAAGTTCCTTTTTCGCAATGGAAAAAAGATTGGCCGGCACTGCCCGCACTGCGTATTCCCGGCCGCCGAAGGGCTCAATTTCAAAACCGATCCCCTTAAAATATTCCAGATACTGCTCTAATAGCAGGGCTTCTCCCTGATTTAAGGTGAGGATAACAGGGGGATTTACCAGCTGGGAATCATACTGCCTGTCCTTTAAGGAACGGACTGTTTTTTCATACAGCACCTTTTCATGGGCTGCATGCTGATCGATAATATAGAGCTGGTCATTGTACTCCACCATCCAGTAGGTATCAAACAACTGGCCGATGAGCCGGTGCTTTAAACGGGATTTTGGATCCAGGAGCTTTCCGTCAAACAGTTCCAGCTGCTGCATCGGTTCGGAAGGCCGGGGAGAAGACGTCACAGAAGTCTGAGTTTTTTTCTCACCTTCAGCTGATTCATTTGCAGGCAGATCCTTTTTATCAACATGCTTCCAGCCGGGAGCTTCCTCGCAGAGAAGAGATGGCCGGGAGACACCGGATCTCTGTGCAGACGCTGTCTCTTGGAACACAGGATTAGAACCGGAAGATGACGACCTGTTTCCGGAAGACAAATTTCCCGCGTCCAGACTGCTCTGCCGGCGGATCTCAAAGGGCTCCGGCTGTCTGGGCTGGCGCTCCTCTCTCCGCTTTTTGGCATCCTCCTGCCGCTTTTTGGCTGCTTCATCCAGCGTCACCTGAGGAATCAGTTCCTTGTGTGCCAGCGCTTCTCCCACTGCTTCTAACGTCCGGTTAAACACATATTCCCCATCGCTGAAGCGCAGCTCCATCTTGGTAGGATGTACATTTACATCCAGTGTCTCAGGATCGATGGAAAGGTGCAGCATGGTAAAGGGATACTTGTGCTGCATCATATAGGGCTTATAGGCCTCTTCAATGGCTTTTGAAATAATATTGCTGCGCACATACCTGCCGTTGACAAAGTAATTTTCATAATTCCGGTTGGATCTTGCGATCACCGGCTTTCCGATAAAGCCTGTAATATGGATTCCCTCATAAACCGCATCGACAGAAAGCAGGTTGGAAGTGATCTCACGGCCAAACACGGTGTAGATCAGATCTTTCAGATTGTTATTTCCGGAGGTATACAGCTTATTCTGGTTATTTTGGATCAGACGGATGGATATATCCGGATGGGAAAGAGCAATCTTTTCTACCACCGCTGCCACGTGTGTCCCCTCTGTCATTGGGGTTTTTAAGAATTTTTTCCGTACAGGCGTATTAAAAAAGAGATTTCTGGCAATGATCGTAGTTCCCTCCGGGGCCCCCACTTCTTCTATCCCGCGCTCCGTCCCGCCTTCGATCTGATATCGGGTTCCGGTAAGTCTGTCTGCTGTTTTGGAGATCATCTCTACCTGGGATACGGCAGCAATACTGGCCAGCGCCTCTCCACGAAAGCCAAGAGACGCAACGGTGGTAAGATCATCGGCCGAACGTATCTTGCTGGTTGCGTGGCGCAGAAAGGCGGTGGGAATCTCCTCCTTTGGGATACCGCAGCCATTGTCCGTAATGCGGATCAGGCTGCAGCCGCCCTCCCGGATCTCTACGGTCACTGCCGTAGCCTGAGCATCAATGGCATTTTCCAAAAGCTCTTTTACCACAGAAGCCGGTCTCTCGATCACCTCGCCTGCGGCGATCTGATTGATAGTTGTCTGATCCAGAACTGAAATCACAGCCATATAGCAAACCTCCTTTACAGATCCATCAGGCCGTCCAGCACATGAACCTTCATGCGTCCGCCTTCCAGATCCACATTCAGGATGCAGTCCTTGATTGCAGGAAGAAGAAGTTCCTTTCCGCCGGTAAGTTCAACTACATATACGTCATTTGCCCCTGTTTCCAGTACATCCTTCACTCTGCCAAGAACCGCTTCTTCTTCATTTACAACCGTAAGGCCGATCAGATCTGTGATAAAGTATTCATCCTCTTTTAATTCAACCGCCTGATCTCTGGTGATCAAAAGGTCTCTCTGTCTCCATGTTTCCACATCATTGATATTGTCATATCCCTTAAATTTTAAGATTACCATATTTTTAAAGAATTTTACCTGTTCGATGGAAAGCTCCAAAGGCTCTCTTCCATCCAGAATTACCTTTTTTAATGTTTTAAAGCGCTTGGCATCATCCGTTGTAGGGAATACCTTTACTTCCCCCCGTACGCCGTGGGTGGAAGTAATTACGCCTACTCGCAGCATCTGTTCCATGTCTGAACACTCACTTTCTCTTTATCTTTAACGAAACAGACCGCCGGCCAAACAGCCGACGGTCCGTCCTCTTTACTGGATCTCAACAATTACTTTCCTGTCTTCCTTAGAGGCAGCGGCCTTGACTACGGAACGGATTGCCTTAGCGATCCTGCCTTGCTTGCCAATGACCTTGCCCATATCGGCAGGAGCTACCTTGAGTTCGATCAATGTATCTTCGCCTTTCATTGACTCGGTAACGACTACTTCGTCCGGATTATCGACCAATGCCTTTGCGATCACTTCGACTAATTCCTTCATCTCTCCACCTCGTCTGCAAAGAATAATATTACTGAATACCAGCGATCTTTAACAGCTTTGCAACTGTCTCAGTTGGCTGAGCGCCGTTTGCCAGCCACTTCTTAGCAGCTTCCTCATCAAACTTGATCACGCTTGGATCTTTGGTAGAATCATAGTATCCAACTTCCTCGATAAATCTTCCGTCTCTTGGGGATCTGGAATCTGCTACTACGATTCTATAAAAAGGAGCCTTCTTCTGTCCCATTCTTCTTAATCTCATCTTTACTGCCATTTTTCTTACCTCCGTAAAATCATTTTCTATTGATTGTTTTATTTTTCTATATTAGACATACAGGAGCCTTCCTGTGTGACTAGCTTATTTAAAACGGAAGCTTAAGCTTCCCGCCCATAAGGCCACCAAGACCTCCCAGGCCCTTTCTTTTGCCGCCGCCCATAAGGCCCGGCATCTGCTTCATCATCTTCTTCATCTGGTCAAACTGCTTTACCAGACGGTTCACTTCGCTGACATCTACTCCGGCACCCTTTGCGATGCGCTGTTTCCTGGAAGGATTTATAAGGCCCGGATTGGCCCGCTCCTCCTTTGTCATGGAGAGGATAATGGATTCCACACGGCGCAGGGAGCGCTCGCCTTCATCCATATCAATGCCGGAAAGCTGGCTTCCAACACCGGGCATCATGGAAAGAATACTTCCCATACCGCCCATCTTTTTAATCTGCTGCATCTGGGTTAAGAAGTCATTGTAGTCAAACTCTGCCTTGCGCAGCTTCTGTGAAAGCTCCTTTGCCTGCTCCTCGTCTACCTCAGCCGCCGCCTTCTCGATCAAGGACTGGATATCTCCCATTCCCAAGATTCTTGAAGCCATACGATCCGGATAAAACTGTTCCAGATCAGAAAGCTTTTCTCCCATACCAATGTAGAGGATCGGCTTTCCTGTCACGGAACGGATGGAAAGAGCCGCGCCGCCTCTGGTATCGCCGTCCAACTTGGTAAGGATTACGCCGTCAATGCCGACCTTGTCATTAAAGGTACCAGCTACATTTACCGCATCCTGACCGGTCATGGCGTCTACTACCAGAATGGTCTGATATACTTCTACTGCTTCCCGGATGCCTACCAGCTCGTCCATCATACTTTCATCAATATGAAGACGGCCTGCAGTATCCAGAATCACTACGTTAAAGCCATTTTTTGAGGCGTGTTCGATGGCGCCCTTTGCAATATCCACAGGACTGATCTTATCGCCCATGGTAAATACTGGGATTCCCACCTTTTCGCCATTGACCTGCAGCTGCTTGATGGCTGCGGGACGGTATACATCGCAGGCCGCAAGAAGGGGCTTTCTGCCCTTTGCCTTTAGCTTGGCTGCAATCTTTGCCGTCGTGGTCGTCTTACCTGCACCCTGGAGACCTGCCATCATAATGACCGTAATCTCACTTGCGGGTTTTAAGGCAATCTCTGTTGTCTCAGAACCCATAAGCTTTATCAGCTCTTCGGTTACAATCTTGATTACCGTCTGTCCCGGTGTCAGGCTTCCAAATACCTCTTCGCCGACCGCCCGTTCCTGAATGGAACTTATAAACTGCTTTACTACCTTGAAGCTTACGTCGGCTTCCAAAAGAGCCATCTTTACTTCCTTTAAGGCAGCTTTTACATCGGCCTCAGACAGGCGGCCTTTGCCGCGCAGGTTTTTGAAAATATTCTGCAATTTATCGGATAAGCTCTCAAAAGCCATTGATAACCTCCTGAAGGTCTTTTGCTGTAGGGATCACAGCGCTGCCATGATCTTTCCGGACAGGCTTCGGATCTCATCCATCAGCTGTATATCCCGGGTTTTGGTACAGGTCTCTGCCAGACCGTCCAGCTCCCTGACCATATCACGGATTTTCATGAATTTTGCCACAAGATGCAGCTTTTCTTCATATTCCTCCAGTATACGGTCACAGCGCTTTTTCAGATCATGGACGCTTTGACGGCTGATTCCCTGCTCCTTTGCAATCTCGCTGGGAGAAAGGTCATTAAACACCATGTCCTCATAGATGCGGCGCTGGTGCTCCGTCAGCAGTTCTCCATAAAAATCGTACAGCAGACCCTGTTCAACGATCTTTTCCATTTCAACCACCTGTGTTATCATACACGATAGCTGCAATCTTGTCAAGCATTTTTACTTGACGAACGGTACATTTCTGCAATTTCTTTTACAAGAGCTCTGTCCAGGATCAGATTTTCCGTCAAAGGATTGATAACAGCAGGATCTCCCGCTGCTGCCCGAAGTCCGTCTGCCAGGCTGAACACCATGCAGCCCCACTCTTCCCTCTTATATGCCTTCTGAAATTCCAGCCAGTCTGTAAACATAGGCAGGAACTGCTTATGCTCATTGTTTTCAATCCGCGGGAAGAAGAGGTTGTCCTGTTTCTCTGCATCAATGGTATTCTGTCCCTTATTTAACCCCTCTGTTTTCTCAAATTTTACCGGCACCAGAAGCTTTGCCTGCAAAAGTTCTTTCTTTAAGTGTTCCTTTTTCGCTTCCACATTGGCCTCGCGCTCTGAGTAAGACACATTCCAGCGGATTTCCTGCAGATACTCTGCCATGGCACAGCGCAAAGAAGGATTAACCACAGGCACTTCCAATGGCTGTCCTGTTTCTTCTTCCGGATGTTCAAGGAGATCTGACCGATTTACAAAAAGCTGATAGGAGCCATTGTCAATAAGAAGTTTCTCCATGCCAAGATAGTACAGCCATGCAAAAAGGCTTAATCGGCCCGGAAGGCCGGTATGCTCCCTTGGAATCTCCCGAAGCACCAGATGACGGTGATACTGCTCTGCATAAAAATGAAGGGCTTTAAGAGCCAGCTCCTTTGCAGAATATACATCAACTGTATCTCCGATCATAAAAGGCATACTGGAGCCTTCATCCAAAAGAATAAACAGAGAAGGCGCTGCTTTCAGCTTTTCAAGAACCGTATCATAAAGCATCTGGATCTTATCTTCATATCCGCTTACAGGCTCCTGATGATTCATCTGCTGCAGACGGCAAAGCAGGAAAATGGATTCCTGAATAGAAAGCGGAACCAGAACTGCTTCTGAAAGTGTTTCTTCCAAAACAGCGCTTAACTGCTCCTCCCGCTCTGCTCCCAGGGGACCGGCCGGCCGGCCGGCTTTTTCCTGTGCTCTGGCTGCCATAAGAAGTGCATTCTGAGCCTGTGCATCCCGGACTACTACCGTATTTTCCACAGAAGCTTTGGCCTTAACAGAAGAAACAGGTGCTGCATCCTTTAATGCCTCCTCCAGCTCCTCTGTTACAGATACCAGCACAGCTCCCTCTGCCGGGATCTGCTCCTTTGTCACACCATCCAGTTTAAAGCCGTAATGAGCCCCATAGGTTCCCTTCATATCATAAGACGCAGCCCGCAAAATCTTGGTTCCCTGCTCAATACCGGAAATCCGGCACTTAAACACCGGTTCACCCAATTCATTTAAGCAGATAGCTTCTGTCCCTGGGATCAGACGCCCCCTTGTAAGCTTTCCCGCAGCCACGGCGCTGTTTCCCTTCAGAGCGTAAATGCCGTCAATTACAAATTCAAATCCGTCTTCAAGTTTTTTTCTTCCAAATGAAAATAATCCCATTGTTTCCTCCTGGTTGTTCCGGAATATCCATCATTCCGGTATGTCTGGTAGAGATTATACAACACTCCCGCTTAAAAGGAAAGACCTTTTAAAAAGTGCCCTTTTATGCCAGGAAGTTCTCTGCAATCTTGCGGATTCCTTCCGCATCCTTTGCATACCAGCCTTCAAAATCAAGGCCGCTTTCCTGTACCGCATGGTCTAAGGCCTTTAAAAATGCCGGAATGTTCTCTTCCAGTATCGCTCCCAGCTCTTCTCCCATCCGTTCTTTTCCCTGGAAGCAGCATCCCTTTACGAAAAGATTAAAAGCAGGTTTGACTTCTTTATTTACTGATTTTACACCACCTCTGAAGCCGATTACTCCTGTCTGGTGAGTGCCGCAGGAAGATGGACAGCCGGAAATATGGATCTGAGGCAGGATACCGTCTTCAAAGCCCTCTTCACGCTCCATTTCGATCAGACGGTGAAGCAGAGCCTGGGAATCTCTTACACCCTGCTGGCAGATTGATGCGCCGATACATGCTACCGATTCCTCAAAACGGCTGCAGGAGCAAACCGCCTTTTCAGAAGAGGTAACCTCTAACACCTTTTTTACATCCTCTGCCCGGCAGTTGATCACATAAAACATTTCTTCCGGAGACAAACGAAGTTCCGCGCCGGGAATAGACTCTATCACCTCATAAAGATCTGCAAAAAGAGAAGGCTCCGGGCTTCCTCCAAGCGGATGGCAGGCTACGCTGTAAAGCCCGTTCTGTTTCTGAGGGATTACCCGCTTTCTCATATAAGGATCTGAAATAGAGGCAAATAAAATCTCCCTGGAAGCAGCAAAAGCTGTACTCTGATCCTGTACCGCCTCTTCGGATAAGGAAGTCTCTCCCATTTCCAGAGTAAGATCTCCTTCCTCCGCATAAACCTCGTCCAGCTTCTTTAAAAATGCTTTCTTATACGCCTCAGCACCTCCCAGAGCTTCCTGCATAAAACGGCTTCTGGCTTTGGCCCTGTTTTCATAATTGCCATACGCACAGAACAGCTCATGCATGGCTCGGATATAGTAAAGGATCTGATCCGGAGCCACTCCCTCTGCCACCCTTACGCCAAAAGCAGGCTTATTTCCCAGACCGCCTGCGCTGTATACGTCAAAGGTGCCATCCTCTCTGGCCGCAAAGCCAAGATCCCTGTACGTCGCATGCGTGACATTCTTTGGCGTATTGGAAAATCCCACCTTCAGCTTTCGGGGCAGTTTTTTCCCCTTGATAAAGCTCATAAGATAATCAGCCGCCTTTAAAGCATAAGGAAGAACGTCAAAATATTCTCCCTCCTCCACACCGGCCAGAGGAGAAACCATTACATTTCTCGGAAAATCTCCACCACCGCCTCTTGTGACAATCCCGCAGGAAAGGGCTTTTACAGCCAGCTCACAAACCTGATCCTTTGACAGATCGTGAAGCTGCAGTGTCTGACAGGTTGTTAAATGAACCCGTTTAACCTCATATTCCTTAATACTCTGTGCCACAAAGGCCAGTTTTTCCTTTGTCATCACACCGCCCGGCATACGCAGACGAAGCATGCTGGCCTTTCCGCCCTTTTGAGCATAGCTTCCGAAACCGCCCGAAATGCCCTTATAAGTTTTGGCATCCATCTCTCCGCTGTAAAACTGCTCCGTGGCCTGTTCAAACTGTCTGTAGTCCTCTTTCCAGCTCTCCGGCTGAATTGCTGTCATCTTCATAGATAACCTTCCTTTCCTGTGTAAACTCTTTTAAGCGCCCCCGTTCAAATTCCTGAATGGAAATCGCTTTTTTGTTTGGATTTGCAAATACAAAGGTTCGATCCACATTTTCCAGATAGTTCTGGATCTTATCGTTGGTAGCGCTGATGATCGCCTGGAAGCCCAGTCCCCGGATCAGTTCAATGCAGCTTGCCACCTTTTCCGCATCCATCTTGGAAAAGGCCTCGTCTAAGATCACCAGGCGGATCGACGGGCTTTTTCGAAGTCCTGCAGGCTGTCCGATATGGTAAGCCTGTGCAAAGCTTGCAAGAAGCGCTACGTACAGGGGATTTTGCCCCTCTCCGCCGGAATTTTTCCGAAGCATTTTGCTTAAACGGATCTTTATAACCTCGTCTCCGTTCTGAACCAGCTGCTGCATATCAAAAGAAAGATAGGTCCGGTAATCGGAATATTTTTCCATATTCCGTCTGGCCTCCTCAAGCTGCTCCGGTGCAGCGTTTTCCGGCGGGATAAAAATGCTGATCAGCTCGTTAATCCTGTCTCCGTAATGATTTTCATGCTCCATGGTAAAAAGGTTCAGCTGATTTTCAAAGCTGTGATCCAGCCGGGAGGGATCTACCTCTAAAGATTCATCCATAAACATATCATAATACCGTCCGTCTGCTCCCTTAGACCGCGAAATCACAAACCTGTATTTATCCTTTCCAAAATCCAGACGGCTGATGATCCGGTTCAGTTCTTCAGTCCGCAGCATGGCCTCCTTAATAGCGCTGCGGATCTTGTACATAAAATCATCCTTAAAATGCTCCACTGCCGATCGGGCCTGCCTGGCAGCCTGCTCCTTAAACCGTTCCAGATCATCACAGGAAAGGCGGTCAAGAAGACTGTCATACGCCTCGTTATCTCTGGCACTTACCGGCACATTGCGGCCCGGATAGCTGCGGATATACTCGGTACGAAGATTCATAAGCGTTTCTCTGGCCTTATTACTCTGTTCTGTCAGGATCTTGCATTTATTTTCATAGGTTTCCCGCTCTCTGTCATAGCGTATGGCCTCCCTTTCTGCCAGATAAGCCGAAAGTTCCCTGTCGTGCTCCGCATTTTCCTCAAGCTGTCCATTCTGGGATGCTGCTGTTTCTTCCAGCTCTGTAATAGAATGGGAAAAACGCTCCAATTCATTTTTGCGGCCAAGGATCAGCTCCCTCAGGCGGTCCCGTTCCCGTTTCATTCCTTCACACTGCTCAAGAACAGCCGACCGTTCCTCTTCCAGCTGTCCGATATTTTGGGCTTTCAGCTCCTCTAACCGTCTGGATAACTGCTTCTTTTCGGATTCCTTTTTCTTCCAGGCCTTAATTTCCTCCAGCCACTGCATATATTCCTCTGCCGGCCCTTTTAACGCCTCAAGCCCTGATATCCGCCTGCAGTCCGCAAGAACCGCTTCCAGGGGCAGTCCGGCTTTTTTAGTCTCCTCCAGTTCTTCCTGAACCAGCCGGATCCTCTTTCGCAGGCTGTCCTTTCCAATGTACGCCATACGGGTATAATGCTCCGGATTGATATGCTGAAGACGGAGATTATGATATAAAAGGCATTCTGGAGTAATACCGATTTTGCAGTCTGAAAGTTCCTCAATGGAGCGGCATTTGATCACTTTTCCAAGCAAAAGCTCCATATATGAAGCAAGAAACGCTTCTTTAACCCCGATTTCCTCTGCCAGAGAATTTTTAAATACCGCAGCCTGGGAAGAAGCAGCTTTCTCTGTATCGAGAACCGCCACACTGTAATATTTTTTGGGATCCAGCTCACTGTAAATCTTTAAAGCGGCCCTCGCATACCTGGGGGAAACCACCAGGCTTAATTTGTTGTTTCCCAGATACCCCTCTATGGCATTGGCCCATTCCGGATGCTTTACTTCCAGAAGGTCAGCCAGCACGAATACATCTGCGCTTTTTCCTGTTTCCTCAAACAGGCGCCGTTTTAAATACTCTCTTGCCTCCTCCAGATATTTCGGATAGGCCTTGCTTCCTGCCTGAAGCTTTTCAAGCTCCTCCTTTAACTGCTTTTCCCTGCGCTTTAGCTCATTGGACCGGGCAGCCGTTTCCTGGCGGAGTTTTTCTGTATCCGCCTCCATAGAAGCAAGGGATGCCTTTAAGCGGATCATCGTTTCCTTTGAAATGGTGCGCTGTTCAAACTCCTCAATATCCCAGAGCGTCTGATTGGAGGTGATATCCTCCTCCTCCCATTTTTTCAGGGAAAGGGTGGTTTTCTGCCAGCGGGCCTCGCTGCGGCTTAACTGTTCGCAAAGCTCTCCCAGGGATGAAAGCTGTTCCTTTAACTCCCCGTATCCGGTAGAGGCAATCCGGCGCAGCAGCTCATCACTCTGGTCTGTAAGCTCCTTGATCCGGCCTTCGGCACTCTTTAAGGCTTCTGTCTGACGGTTCAGTTCTTCTTTTCCCAGAGCCGTCCGGTCATTTAAATTCCGGATCCGGGAACGGGTATCTAAAAGCTCCAGTTTTTTTACAAACCACTGATACTTGTCCAGCTTATCCTCCAGCATGGTAAAGGTATCAAAGGCTTCACGGATTGCGGTAAGGCAGCGGATCTCCTGACTGGTATCTTCAATCTTTCTGCGCATCCGTCCGTACTGCATTACGCTTTCCTGCATATCCTCCATATGGATATCCTGCTCCGTACAGATATATTCCTTAACGAAGTCCTCCAGCTTGATATTCATCCGAAAGGGGATCGCCCGTTTAAAAAGCAGAGGAAACTTCTCGCTGTCAAGTCCTCCCAGATACGTCTCATACATGATCCGGCGAAACCTCTCATTATGGGAGGTGGAAAAATGCTCTTCCTTTCCATAATGGGTATCCAGCCAGCGTTCCACTTCACGGATGGACATAGTACGGGTTTCTGTGCGGTATTCATTTTCCCACAAAGGGCCTTTATGCCAGAAAAAGCGGCGGGATATCTCATTGGATGCCGTTTCTACATCAAACACAATACCGATACACTGGTATTCTTCCGTATCGGTGCGTTTTAATTCCAGTACAATAGTAGAACTGAAATTGCGGTTTCTCAAATAGGAAAATTCGTTATTGTCCCCTATATTGACCATGCCCCTTAAATATTCAATGAGGCTTCGGTCCGAATCGTCGGCAGCCGCCTTGTTAAAAAAACCTCTGCCGTCCGTATTGGCATACAGCACCAGCTGCAGGGCGTCAATTACCGTGGATTTTCCGCTTCCGGAATGACCGGTAAAAAAGTTGATCTCCTCATTTAAGGTAAGCGTCTTTCTGGAAATGTAATGCCAGTTGTTCAGACAGATCCGCGTAAAGGCCCAGAACGGCCCGGCTGCCGGCTTATATTCCGTTGTCACTTTCCCCTTCCTCCTCTCCTTCTTCAAAATCAGCTAAAAGCTCTCTCACATCATCCCCCAAAAGCACTACATTGATGCTGGGATAGATGATAAACGGGCTTTCATAAGACAGCTCATCCAAAAGATCCAGCGGCTCGATCAGCTGATATTTTTTCAGCAGCGTAACCGTGCGCCGGATCTCGCTGGGAGAAGGCTGGCGTTTAAAAAGCCGGTAATTCCCCAGTTTTTCATGGACCGCTCCCAACGTAGTATATACGTTCACGCTGGCAGATACATTTTCCATCTGTTCATCATAGATCAGTTTGAGAATAAGAAGATAAAGGGTTGCCAGTCTGGGAAGCTTTTCACCCACCAGATCTTCTCCCTGGATATAGATCATCCCCATATGGCTGTTTTCCAAAACCTCAATGCCGGCGACGGCAAAATACCGGCGGATAAATTCCAGGTGGAGACTGCAGCTGCGATACTCCTTTGTATACTGGAACCGGCCTGTTTTCTTATCATATTTGCGCTCCAGCAGAAACGTCTGGCGAAGCAGAAGGCGGATCAGATCCGTGATCTCCTGTTTCGTCTGGCCCATCTGTTCGTCATAGTAGGGAATCCCTGCTTCTGTCTTTATAATTTCCGTCACGTTCTGGTCCTCCTTACAAATACAAAACCCGGATAGGTGTAAGGCCCCTTCGTTACAGGCGCCGGATCCTCCGTCTCTGCCGTATAGGTACTTTTTCTCCGGATGGATTCATCATATGCAAGGATCAGCTTTTCAAAATCCCCGTCATTTTCCACCGTATCCTCTGTTACCTCCATCCGGCCGTCCTTCATCCGGCTGGTGATAAATTTTTCAATCTCTCTGTGGCTGTAGCGGTTCTTTACCCTGTTAATGTTAAGGATCTCCTCTGCCGAAAGCTCCGGCATTTCTTCCTCATCCTTTAGCTGCTCCGTAAAAGATGCCCTGGTATGCCTGCGCCTGTAAAGAGAAGCCTCCGAAACCACATTGGGCTGGGACAGGTTCATACGTTCCCCAATGGCCTTTAGCTCATCCTCGGTTCCTCCTGTTTTGGAAAGATGGTTTAACAGCTGGATCACCAGCCCCTTCATATCATCCTCCTGGTTTAAAAGATAGCCCATACGCGTCACAGTCGCCTTAACATACCGGGAATGTTCTTTGTCCATATTGGATATCCTGTGTTCAATATCGTCAAAGCCCTTCTCCAGCTGATCCAGCTTTTCAAGGATCTCACCCGTCCCCTCTCTGCCGGAAAGACGGGTAAGCCAGGGAATATCCTCCCGCATGGAAGCGATCCAGCTTTTAATATCCGTTTTATAAAGATAAAAATTATCGCTGGTCTTTAAAATGTGGTATTTTTTATTTACCACCTCTTCCACATACCCCTCCAGATGATCCTTTAAAAGAGAACCGTAGTCCTTCTGCTCCAAAAGCTTTCCGAAAAACTTATCCATGTTGTGAAGCATATCCTGAAGGGACTTATTCAGTTTTTTCGTGTTTACAAGAGCCGTATCCAGAAGGCTGATGCCGGATCTGGGGTCATGTTTTAATGAAAAAAGGATGGCATAGATATTCTGGATATAGATCTGCGCTTCATCCTCCTGCTCATTACAAAGCCTGGAAAAGCTTTCTATAAAAACAGCCGCATAATCCGGGATGATAATATTGACAGTCATGGTTGCATAGTCATCCACTTTTCTGAGCCATCCGGTCTTTAAAAGCCAGTTTAAAACCCGGGTGGCCGGAGGCTCAAACTGATCCTCTTCTTCCTCTAACTCATCCTGCCAGATCACACAGCGTTTTTCTGCAAAATATTCACTTAAAAGCTGAATACACATTTCCCTGCTTAAAAAATAATTGCTGTATTCGTATTCCTCGCTGATTTTTAACAGCGCTTCAATGTAAGCAGACCGGTTCACCGAGCGGAAAAGGCTCCAGAACCGGTCCGGTATCTCCTGTATCAGTTTCATTGGTTTCCTCCTGATTTGGATACCCCTATTATATCAGGAAAAACGCCTTATGGCAATGGAGCAGTCCCATCAATTACCGCTTTCACAAGTCCCGGAATATGATAAGACTCAGCAATGATATCCGCTGTTTTTCCGATCTCCTCTTTCATCGCCTCTGCAGTAACCGGGCCGATGGCCGCATACAAGGGTCTTTCTGAATCCTCCGGCCTGCAAAATCCTCCGGCCTGTTTAAATGCCCGGACGCCGGAAGGGCTTGCAAATATCAGCACACGGCATAACGACAGCTGCTCTTCCATTCGTTTCGAGGGAACGCCCTTTACCGCATAAAGAGGAATATCATCAAAAGGGATCCCTGCCTTTATAAGCATCTGAGCCAGTTTCACAGAGGCTCCCTCTGCTCTTGCCATAAGAACGCGGTCCTTTGAATGAAGCACTTTAAAAAGCGCCTGAGTCAGGCTGGCAGAGCAGTATTCCTCCGGCACAAGATCCGGCCGGATCCCCCGTTCCAAAAGCGCCCTGCAGGTTGCAGCCCCGATCGCAGCCACCTTCATATGCCCTAAAGCCCGGATATCCAGGCCGGATTCAAAAAGCCCTTTAAAAAACAGCCGGACACCGTTTACACTAGTAAGAACCAGCCAGGTATATGTTCCTAGTCTGGGATATACGGAAGCCATGGCATTTTTCCCTTTTTCTTCCAGGCATTCCATCCGAAGGAGCGTTTCTGTTTTAGCCCCCTCTTTTCGCAGTGCGATTTCCATCTGATCTGTAAAATGCTCCGTTCCGATCAATCCGACGGTCATTCCATCAAGAGGCCCTCTGGGATTTACCGTTTCCGACTGCAGGTTAAAGGCAGCCGCCTCCCCCACTACGATAATGGCAGGCGTGTGAAAGCCCTGCTCCTTCGCTTTTGCGGCAAGCGTCTCTAGATCAGCCCGCAAAACCCTCTGGTTTAAAAGAGAACCGTTCTCGATCAGGGCAGCCGGTGTCTGTGGAGACTTTCCTCCCCGGATCAGGCCCTCTGTAATAGCCGACAGGCTGTGAAAGCCCATGAGAAAAACCAGGGTTCCCTCCATTGCAGCATATGCTTTCAGCTCGTTCTGCTCACGGCCGCCCGTTAAGGTATGACCTGTAATCACATGAAAGCTGCGGCTTATGCCCCGATGGGTGACGGGAATCCCCGCAAGCTCCGGTACGGCTACCGCAGAGGTGATCCCAGGAACGGTTTCCCATGAAATCCCGGCCTCTTTTAATGCCAGGATCTCCTCCGATCCCCTGCCGAACACAAAAGGATCGCCGCCCTTTAAGCGGACCACATTGAACCCCTTCTTTGCCAGCCCGATCAAAAGGCGGTTGATCTCCTCCTGAGGCATGGAGTGGCTCCCTGCTTCCTTTCCGGCATAAATGATCCTGCAGTCCTTTCGGACAAACCCTAAAAGCTCCTGGGAAGCCAGATGGTCATAGACCACGGCATCACAGGCCTTTAACCTCTCCATTCCCCGGATGGTCAAAAGTTCTCCCGCTCCCGGTCCGGCTCCTACCAGACACACGGTACCCCATTTTTTTTCATTCTTTTCTGCAGGTGTAATGGTATATTTCATGGCCAAAGTAATCCTTTCCCCGCTTGATCTGCTAATGTTGTCACTGATATTTCTGAAAGTGTTCCGCACAGGTCAACCCGGCGTATCTTATTTTTAAGCTCCGCGTCCGTAAGCTGTGAAGCATGTTCCGGTCCATTGATCCCGCGAAGGCGCAGTTTCGTTTCTCCATCTTCTTCAAAGAGGTTCGCATATACGGCCACCGGCGCATGACAGCCTGCCTGAAGCGTTTCAAGCACTGCCCTTTCTGCTGTAAGGCACAGACGGGATGATCTGCAGTCGATCTGGCTGCAGAGCCTGTGAGCCTCTGTATCCGCTTTCGTCTCCACTGCAAGGATCCCCTGTCCCCCGGCAGGCAGAAACTGTTCCGGACTCAGGCGGATAAAACGCCATTCTTCCCCCTCTTCAATTCCCAGGCGCTTTAACCCTGCTGCTGCTAAAAGGATCCCGTCACAGACGCCCTCTTTCAGTTTTTTTAAGCGGGTCTGCACATTTCCCCGAAGCGTCACACACACAGGCCGGCTTTCCTTATCAAGCCATTTTGTACTGCCGCAGATACTCTGCCACTGCTCCCGGATCTGCAGCTGGCGTCTGGGACTGGAGGTTCCGATGACAAGCTCCTTTTTGTCTGTCTTTGAGGCAGTCTTTGGCAGTATCAGTACATCCCCCGGATCTTCACGTTCAGACAGCGCTGAAATCACCAGGCCCTCTGGAAGAGAAACCGGCATATCCTTGGCACTATGGACTGCAAGGTCAATGGAGCCTTCTAAAAGAGCCTGTTCAAATTCGGAAACAAATGCTCCCTTCCCCCCAAATGCCTGGAGAGGAGAATGAAGGAGCTGATCTCCTAGCGTATCCCTTGTAAGAATCTCTGTCTGAAGACCCGGAAACTTATTTTTCAGCTGTTCGGCGATCATTTCTGCCTGGCGCAGAGCCAGAACACTTTTCCGGCTTCCGATACGAAGTATATGGTTCATGTGTTTTCTTCCTCTTTTTTTATATACATGGTCTGAGAACATTCAGCCAGCAATGCCTGTATTTCCTCTGATGAAGGGAGCTTATCCATATTAAAAACTGCCTCTGCAAGCCGGACGGAAAACTCACGCCGCAGCCTGCCTGAATCTGGAAAACGGTCCTTCATCTCTCTGCGCAGCGCTCCTAAAAGCCCGGCCCGTTCTCCCATATGGTCCGGTATGGAATGGGAAATGCGCTCCTTTAAAAGATGGGCCAGCACAGGGCTTTCACCCCCTGTACACACGGCAGCTGTCACCGGGCCGTCCGTAAACAGCGACGGGAAAAGAAAGCTGCTGTCTTCTGGCCCCTGGACCGAATTAACCGGAATTTTCCTTTTTTTGCACCATCGGGAAATGGTCCGGTTCAGCTCAATATCATCGGTGGCAGCGATGACCAGATCTGCTTTCTTTAAATCCTCCAGGCAAAAGGGACGCATACTTCGCCGAAAGCGGGCCTCCTCCTGTTCAAGGCGGTCAAACTCCGGGATAAATTCCTTTGCCACCGCATGAACCAAAACTCCAAAGGGGAGAAGGCCGCAGACCTTTCGGTATGCAACCTTCCCCCCTCCGACTGTCACACAGAGCCATCCCTCAATATCTGTAAAAAAAGGAAAATAACTCATGACAGATCCTCCGGTTCATCATCGGCTGTCCGTTTTCCCAAAGCAGCCTTTCTCTCATTTAACAGACGTTCAAACTCATCCTGGCTGCAGCCTATTTCCTCCAGACGCTTTCTGCGCCTTTCCTTCATCCGGGCCAGACGTTCCTTCTCTTTTCTTTGCTGAACCGCAGCGTAAATCCCGCAAACCGCAATCAGGACCAGGACAGCTGCGCCCGCTCCGGCGATGAGCCCGCCGGGTAAAGAAATCCCTTTCTTTTCAGACGGCTCTTTGGAGGAAGAAGGCTCTGTCTGTTCAGGTGCCTCCTGTGAAGGCTCTGCCGCACTGCTTAAAGCCTTTGTGGTATACAGCCATGCCACTCCGATCTGTCTGTCATTATAGGAATAGATGATCCGGCCGACAGCCCCTTTTGGATGGTTCTCTGGAATCTCGGTCTGCAGATACTGATCTGCGTCTCCAAATTCTGCATCATTGGGAAGAGTGATCACTGCTGTATCATCCAGATACAGCTCGGACGGCAGATAGGATACGCCGTTTATTTCTACCGGCTCTTCACCGGTAATGTAATGGGTTTCATTTTCTGCCACATTTACATTTTTGAACCGTTTAAAACCAAAATCCAGAATGGTCTTTGTATCTGAATAATGGGTCTTTTGGGTACTCTTTAAGGTCACCGCTACCTGGCGCCGGTCATCCTTTACCGCGTAAGTTACAAGGGTCTGTCCTGCAAGAGAGGTATAGCCTGTCTTTCCTGCCACTGCCTCCGGATAATAGTATTCACTGGTTTCATCCTCTGTAACCACCAGTTTATGCTCAAGGGAATAGGTACGCCCTTCCGGATTATTTTTAGTAGGCGGAAGCGTGGCTTTTTTTGCCGAACAGATTTCAAGGATCTCCGGATCTGAAAATGCTGCCGCGCCGATCAGGGCCATATCGTAGGCAGAGGTCAGCTGGGCCTCATCATTTAAGCCGGACGGATTTTCAAAATTACTTTCCCGGCAGCCTAAGGCCTCCGCCTTTTCATTCATCATGTCAGCAAAAGCCTCTCGGCTCCCTGCCACATGCTCTGCCAGGGCGTTGGCAGCCTGATTGGAGGACTGCAAAAGCATGACAGACAGACTGTCCTTCACAGACAGGACATCCCCCTCTTCCAGTCCCAGCTTATTTCCGCTTCCTGATTCTACATTATAAACGGCATCATGAGAAAACGTAACCTGCTCGTCCATGGAAGCATGTTCAGCCACTACAAGAGCTGTGAGCAGCTTTGTAATGCTGGCTGGCGGAAGCTGGACATGGATATTCTGTGCAAACAGCACCGCTCCTGAATCCATATCCATCACAATCCCAGCCTCAGACTGGACGCCGGTATCCGCAGGCCAGTCCGGTTTTGCGAACACGGGAAAAGCCGTCAGGGAACAGCTGAGCGCAAGCGTCAAAAAGAAACCGCACAGTCGTTTCATCGGTCGGATCATCGTATATACCCCCAATATTATGATTCAAGCCTTGCCTTTAAAAGCTCCAGACCAGCCAGGATCAGCCCGCCCAAAATAAAGAAAGGGATGCTGAAGGTAGAAAGGCTTACAGGGGCTTTTGGCACATCCAGCGTAGTGGGCCCCATAAGAATGGCATATAAGGAGCCGATCATCAGGCCCAGAATGGCGTAGATCGTCTGGGAACGATGGCGTTCCAGACATATTTTTACAAATTTTATAATCGCAATAATTCCTGTGACAACGCCCAGGCCGAAGATGACCACCACGGGCAGATAGCTGAAATTAAAATGGAGCAGCTCCTTAATCGCCCCGATAATGGGCACATAGAGCCCAAAGATCAAAAGAAGGGTAGAGCCGGAGATTCCCGGAAGCACCATGGCTGTAATCGCGATCATAGCTGCAAAGAAAATATAAATGCCCAGTCCGAATGAAAGCTGATCCGCTGATACACGGATGCCCTCTCCGCCGGATGGATTAAACCAGGAAATGGCAAATACCAGAGCTGCGCCCAAAAGGGTAAAGACCAGATTTCCAGCCTTTCCTTTTATCACTGCCGCTTCCTCCTTTATAACCATCGGTATGGCAAACAGGGTAAGGCCAAAGAATACAGAACTGATCTGATAAATGTGAGCTTCAAACAGACTGGCAAGAATTAAAACGGACATACCAAAGCCAATGATCCAGCCAATTCCAAGCTTTACCAGAAAAAGAAACGCCTTTTTGCGTTTTTTGCTGTCACGCCCCATTAAATCATTTAAAGAATTGATAAATTCATCATAAAACCCAAGCAAAAACGCAATGGTCCCGCCGGAAACTCCGGGTACGCTGTCTGCCAGAGCCATGCAAAATCCTCTCACTGCATTTAAAAACACCTGCATCTTCCTCCTGTTTCGTTCGAAAATTTCAAATCGGACAGCTCTGGATAAACGACCACGGCAATCCGCACATTGAATTATTATACATGAAATAGGAGGAAATTCAAGTAAATCTTATGAGGTCTGCTGATGAAGCGCCGCTTTCCACCGCTCCTTTTCTTCTGTCAGACGTTCGTTGATCCAGTCAACGCCGCGGGCGATCCCGTCCGCATCAAAGGAGGTTTTTAAATGCTCCTTTTCCTCTTCCGGTGTGAAATCATAGCTGTAGGGTTCCGGCCACACGCTTACGAAAAGAAAGGTTTCCTCATTCTCCTCCAGTTTTTCCATCCGAAACCGCAGTCCTTTATGACTGCCGGTAAATTTTTCCTTTTTCAAGAAATTTACCGGCATAAAATCCTTTAATTCCAGCATCGCCTTCTCCTACTGCTGAGCGATCAGCTCTAATAACGCAGTTACCGTTGATGAAATATCCTCATCCGATACGTTCGACGCCGTATAGAGCGTGTATGACGTATCCTTCCATTTCCAGGAAGCAAGGCGGCCTCCACTCTGGGTCGTACGGATCTGGGCAGAAGCCGTCTCTCCCCCTTCCAAAGCCTTAAATTCAACGGTCAGGATCTGCTCCGTAAAGCGTTCAAAAATCCCGGCAAAATCCTCTGCCGTATTGGAAGCACGGTAGGAATAGGGGATTTCATGATATGAAAACTGAATTTCAGCTACCTCTCCATTCAGGATAAAGCAGAGAGGATCTTCTGCCTCCTCCGGAAGGGCCATATAAATCCCAAGAGACTGAAAGGCAGTTTCATCTGTTACCGCAGTCATGGGATTGGGTCTCTGCACGGCAGACGAAGCTTCCGTGCCGGATGCAGACGTCTCCTCTTGTGTCTGCATCATACGTTCCTCCGGCTGTTTTTGTCCGCATCCGGCGGTCATAATAACGGCTGCCGCTATAACCGCCGCCGCTTTATATGGTTTATACGTTTTTTTCATCATACTCACTCCTTTTTAAGCTGTACCTATCCGTTGGATCTGCGGTTGATAAATTCTGTCCTTGTTTTGGAATAAACAAACTTCTGGCTGGCATACAGGCCATAATAGCCCGACAGAGCAAATGCTACCGCAATAATAATAGAGAAATACTCCATCCCTTCATAACCAAAAAGCTCCAGAGCAATCACTAAGGATGTGATGGGACAGTTGGTCACTCCGGCAAAAAGAGCCGCCATGCCGCAGGCCGCGCAGAGAGAGGGAGCAAAACCCGTAATCTCACCAAACGCACAGCCTAACGCTGCTCCCACGCAGAGGGTAGGCACAATCTCTCCGCCCTTAAATCCAGCTCCTAAAGCAACTGCCGTAAATAGCATCTTCATAAGAAAGGCCTCATAGCGAACACTCCCCTCTATGCTGCTTTCGATCAGTCCCATACTGCTGCCGCAGTAATCTCTGGTCCCTGATAAAAGGGTAAGGGCGATAAAAAGAAAGCTGCCGGCCAGGATCCGTACTCTGGCATCTGGAAAATACTTCCGGTAAGTATGTTCTGCCGTATGCAGCAGAACACAGAACAGGATGCTTACCGCAGCACAGAGTATCCCTAAAAGTACCAGAAGGCCCACTGCTTTCAAATCCAGCGCCGGTATCATTTCCACCGGAAAATGTTCGCCTTCAAGTCCGGCCGTCCTTGCGATCCCCACCGCCAGAAAGGAGGAAAATACACAGGGAACCAGGGCCGCATAGTAAAGGACGCCAATGCTGACTACCTCCAGGGAAAAAATCGCCGCTGCCACCGGCGTTCCAAAAAGAGCAGAAAATACTGCACTCATGCCGCACATGATCGCGATCTTTTTATCTCGCTCATCCAGTTTAAACCACTCTCCAAAGGAATTTCCGATGCTGCCTCCCAGCTGAAGAGCCGCCCCCTCACGGCCGGAGGAGCCGCCCCCCAGATGAGTTAATATGGTAGAAAAAAAGATCAAGGGGCCTGTGGCAGGCGTCACCCGTTCATTGGAGGAAATTGCATCGATAACCATGTTAGTTCCCCTGTTTCCTTCCTCATGGAAGGTGTGGTACATCCAGACGATCAAAAGACCGGACACCGGGAGAAAAAACAGCATGGACGGATGGGACAGCCGAAAACCGGTGGCCCAGGAAACTCCCATGGAAAAAATCGTGCCTGCCGCTCCGGCCACAGAACCGATGACCAGAGCAAGCACGCTCCATTTGATAAAGTAACGGATATTGGCCTTCATTCCGGCTTTTGTATCCCCAAATTTCATTAATACACCCCCCATATGCCCTACATCTCGCTGTAGGTACCCTTTACCTTTACAAGCTTGGGGCGGTATCCTGCATCCGTCAAAGCCGTTACGATCTGATTTTTATGCTCCGTTCCAAATGCCTCCATGGTAATCCGAAGCTCCACAGCCGCATTGCGGTTGATGCTGATAAACTGGTTGTGCTCCAGCTTGATAATATTGCCATGCTGCTCTGCCAAAAGAGAAGATACCCTTGCAAGCTCTCCCGGCTTATCCGGAAGAAGCACAGATACGGTAAAGACTCTGTCTCTCTGGATCAGGCCATGCTGTACGATAGAGGATAAGGTAATCACATCCATGTTTCCGCCGCTTAAGATAGAAACGATCTTCTTCTTTTCTGCCTTGATGTGCTTTAAGGCAGCTACGGTTAAAAGGCCGGAATTTTCTACGATCATCTTGTGGTTTTCCACCATATCCAAAAATGCTACGATCAGCTCATTATCATCAATGGTGATGATCTCATCTACATTTTCCTGGATATAGGGGAACAGCTTTTCGCCCGGACGCTTAACAGCCGTACCGTCTGCAATGGTATTGACCTGTGGAAGAGTTACAACCTTTCCCTGGCGAAGAGATTCCTTCATGCAGCTGGCCCCGGCCGGCTCAACGCCGATTACTTTGATTTTTGGATTTAACATCTTGGCAAGGGTAGATACTCCTGTGCACAGGCCGCCGCCTCCGATAGGAACCAGGATATAATCAACTGTAGGAAGCTCTTTGATAATCTCCATGGCAATAGAACCCTGTCCTGCTGCAACGTCCAGATCATCAAAAGGATGTACAAAGGTGTATCCGTGCTCCTCTGCCAGTTTGTATGCGTGAGCGCAGGCTTCGTCAAATACATCTCCTTCCAGAACCACATCGGCTCCGTAGCCTTTGGTACGGTTAACCTTGATCAAAGGCGTTGTGGTAGGCATTACTACGGTTGCCTTTACCCCGGCCAGACGCGCGGCATAGGCCACGCCCTGAGCATGGTTTCCGGCAGAGGCAGTGATCAGTCCTCTGGACTTTTCTTCTTCGGACAGGGTACTGATCTTATAGTACGCGCCCCTTACCTTGTAGGCTCCTGTATACTGCATATTTTCCGGCTTAAAATACACCCTGTTTCCTGTCTGTGCAGAAAAATATTCACTGTACACCAGCTTTGTCTCCAGTGTTACCTGTTTTACGATCTCAGAAGCTTCCTCAAATTTCTCTAATGTAAGTTCATCCATACTCGTTCTCTCCTTGGCATTTATTGGTTACAACTATATCACTTTATTGTGATAAATTCAACAGAAAACCGAAAGAGGATCCTACTGTTTCTGTACATGGAACAGGGCGTTTACAAAGTCATCCGCATTAAACTTCTGCAGATCGTCAATCTTTTCACCGATTCCGATGTATTTTACAGGAATTCCCAGTTCCGCCTGGATCGCTACGGCAATTCCTCCCTTGGCCGTTCCATCCAGCTTTGTAAGGATGATGCCCGTGATATCGGCCACCTCCATAAACTGTCTGGCCTGAGCCAGGGCGTTCTGTCCGGTGGTTCCGTCTAAGACCACCAGCGTCTCCCTGTATGCATCAGGATACTCCCGGTCAATGATCCGGTTGATCTTTTTAAGCTCTTCCATCAGGTTCTTTTTATTGTGAAGCCGTCCTGCAGTATCACAGATCAGCACATCTGCCTTTCTGGATTTGGCTGCAGCCACCGCATCATAAATGACTGCCGCGGGATCGGAGCCCTCCTGCTGGGCGATAATATCCACTCCGGCCCGCTCCGACCACTCGGTAAGCTGCTCAATGGCTGCGGCGCGGAAGGTATCGGCCGCAGCAAGGATTACCTTATGACCACTGTCCTTTAACTGGCCGGCCAGCTTTCCTACAGAGGTGGTTTTTCCCACGCCGTTTACGCCGATCACCAGCACAACCGAGGTCCTGTGCTCAAATTCGTAGGCATTTTCGCCCAGATCCATCTGCTTTTTGATGCTTTCGATCAGAATCCCCTTGCACTGCTCCGGATCCTTTATATGTTGTTCCTTTACCTTATTTCTCAGGTCCTCTACAATGGACATGGTGGTCTGGATTCCCAGATCTCCCATGATCAGAGTCTCCTCGATCTCCTCATAAAAATCATCATCAATGGCAGAAAAACCGCTGAAAATAGAATCAATTCCTGATACAATGTTGTTCCGTGTTTTGGCAAGTCCTTCTACCAGACGCCCGAAAAATCCCTTTTTTCCTTCAGCCATAAGGCTTATCCTCCTTTTTATATACGGACAGAAAAACTACTCTGTCAGACTGTCCTCGATCAAATTTACACTCACCAGGGCAGATACGCCCTTTTCCTGCATGGTAATGCCGTAAAGGCGGTCGGCAGACATCATGGTACCCCTTCGGTGGGTAATGACAATAAACTGTGTATTTTCTGTAAGCTTATGGAGATACCCGGCAAACCGGTCCACATTGGAATCATCCAGAGCCGCCTCGATCTCATCTAACAGGCAGAAGGGGGACGGCTTTAAATTCTGGATGGCAAATAGCAGAGAAATGGCAGTCAGCGCTTTTTCTCCTCCGGAAAGCTGCATCATATTCTGCAGCTTTTTGCCCGGCGGCTGGGCGATAATCTGAATACCTGCCTCTAAAATATCCTCATCCTCCAAAAGCTCCAGAGTCCCCCGGCCTCCGCCGAAGAGTTCCTTAAACACCCGGTCAAACTCAGAGCGTATCTCTGAAAATTTTTCCTTAAACTGGCGGCGCATTCCCGTATCCAGCTCCAGGATGATCTTTTCTAACTCCGCCTGGGCAGCGGTCAGATCCTCATGCTGGGTTTTCATAAAGAGGAAACGCTCGGATACCTCCCTGTAATCCTCAATGGCATTGACATTGATCGGGCCAAGTGCCTTGATCCGGGCTTTTAATCCGCTTATGATCCGGCTTACTTCTCCCAGAGAAGGAAGATCCTCCTTTTTCATCGCCTCTGCCTGAACCGCTGTCATCTCATATTCCGACCACAGATATGCGGCCCCTGATTCCAGCTTCTCCTGCAGCTTCTCCTCCTGGGACTGAATACGGAACATATCCTTATCCAGTTCCGAAGTGCGGGAGGAAATTTCTTCCCGGACTGTAAAAAGCTTCTTTTGCTGTGCGAGAAACGCTTCCTTCTGCTCTGTTTTTTTTGCGATCAACGCTTCGCTGTCTGCCGTCTGAAGCAGGGAATCCTCAATCTCTCTGCGGATTTTTAAAATCTCCTCCTGCTTTTTTGCAATGGCTTCTCTAGCTTCTGTGCTTCCTTCAGAGAGCTGGGACAGTTCCTTTTTGAGCAGCTCCCCTTCTCCCCAAAGACGTTTTTCATTCTCACGGATAAAATCCAGCCTCTGGGCCAGTCCTGCCTGCTTAATGCTTAACTGCGCCAGCCGCTCGCTGTCTGCCTCTTTTTCCTTCTTTGCCTGTTCCAAAAGAAGGCTGTGTGCATTTACGGTCTCTGCGGCAGCCTCACTCTCGCTTTCCAGAGCCTCTTTCTGTGTTTGCAGGCTTCTGCGGCTTTCGCTGATCTCCTTTGCCTGAGCCTCCAGCTGATGATGCTCCCTTACCAGATCAGAGGAAGAATCGGCAATCTCTCCCTTTTTCTCCTCCAGTCTGGAAATAGTAACCCGAAGCGTATTCTCTTCCAGCGCCAGCTTCTGTCCGGCTCTTTTTAAGACAGCCGCCTCATCCTTTTTTTCCTGAACAATTGCCTCTTTCAGACTTAACTCTGTCTGAATGGTCTCCGCCTGCTTCAAATAACGTTCGCAGGTCTGTTCCAGCTCCTCAATCTCCCTGCGGCGCCCTAAAAGATTACTGCTGTTTTTAAACGCGCCTCCCGTCATGGAACCGCCTGGGCTTAAAAGCTCGCCCTCCAAAGTAACGATCCTCAGGCTGTAGCGGTATTTTTTAGCCAGAGCAATGGCTGCATCAATCGTATCAGCCACTACCACCCGGCTCAAAAGATGCCGTACCAGTCCCCGGTAACATTCTTCTGTTTCTACCAGTTCGCTTGCAAGGCCGATCACGCCTGCTTCCTTTAACGCCTCAGGCCTTAAAAAGGACGGTCCGCTTCCCATACTGGTAAGAGGCAGAAAGGTAGCCCGGCCATATTTATTTTTCTTTAAATATTCGATCAGCTGCTTGGCAGTAATCTCTGAGTCTGTGACAATGTTCTGGATACTGCCCCCAAGGGCTGTTTCTATGGCTGTTTCATACCTTTTGCCAGTAGTGATCAAATCTGCCACCACGCCATGGATCCCATGGATCCGATCCCGGACCTCCATCACCCGGCGGATGCTGTTTCCATAGCCGTCATAGCGCTCCGCCAGATTCTGCAGCGATTCCAGCCTGGTATGGGCCATGTGGTATTCCTGCTGGGTATCATTTAACCGGCGGTTTAACCGACGGACCTCGCTGTCTGCCTGCTCCATACCATCCTCGGCTTCCTGGGCTGCAACCTGCTTTTCCACCAGCTCCGCCTGTACCTGTGCAAGATGCTCCTTTTCTTCTGCGATCCGCTCCTCCTGAAGGGATTCGTCACTTTTAAACCGGAGAAGCTTCTGGGAAACCTCGCTGCGGCGCAGATTTACCTGCTCCGACATAGCCTCATAGCGCTGCTGTCTGGCCGTCAGCTCGGCCTTTTCATTCAGGCAGCGGAGCATCTGAGCGTTTGCCTCCTCGATCACCTCTTCCAGATGGCTGATATGACTTTCTTTTTCAAAAATCTCCTGTCTGGCACGGTTCAGCCGTTTTAATTCCTCTGTATTCTGCTCCCCAATTCGGTTTTGTTCCGCTTCAAAGTCTGCAAGCTGTTCCTCTTTTCCCTTCAGCTCCTCAGTGATGGCTTCCCTTCGGCTTTTAATATGCTCCTCATTCCGTTCTTCTGTGTGGATCTGTTCTCTTAAAACATTGATCCGGCCCTCCAGCGTATTTTTTTCCATGGACGCCTCATTGAAACGGCTCCGTTCTTTTAAAACAGCTTCCTCCAGACTGCGGATTTCTGCTTCCAGACGGTCATATTCCTTTCGGATGTCCTCACCTTTTTTTCTGGTTTCCTCCAGATCTCCTTCCAGAACCTGCTTTTTCCTGAAAGTTTCGTTTAACTGGCTCTGGATGTGCTCTGCTTCCAACAGAAACTGGTTGGCATCACAGACCTTCAGCTCTTCCTTTAACTGCAGATACTCCCTGGCTGCCTTTGACTGGCGCTCCAAGGGTTCCACCTGCTTTTCCAGCTCATTTAAAATATCCGATACCCGGACCAGACTGGCCTGTTCGTCCTCCAGCTTTTTCTGTGCAATGGCCTTGCGCCGTTTGTATTTCACAATACCTGCAGCTTCGTCAAAAAGCTCCCGCCGTTCCTCCGGCTTTCCGCTTAAGATCTTATCGATCTGTCCCTGTCCGATAATGGAATAGCCCTCTTTTCCGATTCCCGTATCATAAAAGAGCTCATTGATATCCTTCAGGCGGCAGGCGCTCCCATTTATCATATATTCACTTTCACCGGAGCGGTAAAGGCGCCTGGATACCGTCACCTGCTCATAATCGATGGCCAGCTGGTGATCGCTGTTATCCAGGGTGATCGCCACATATGCAAAACCCTGAGGCTTTCTTAGCTCGGTTCCGGAGAAGATCACATCCTGCATACTGGCTCCGCGCAGCTGGCGGATCCTCTGTTCGCCTAACACCCAGCGCACTGCATCTGCTACATTGCTCTTTCCGCTTCCGTTGGGTCCTACAATGCCCGTAATGCCGTTATGAAATTCAAAGACCAGTTTATTGGCGAAGGATTTAAAGCCCTGGATCTCGATACTTTTCAGATACATGACTCGCCCGCCTTAAGCTTTAAAATACCATTGTAGGCGGCTACCTGTTCCGCCGCCTTTTTTGTGCGTCCCACGCCCCGTCCGATCTCTTCCTCTCCCATGAGCGCCCGGACCTCAAAGGATTTATTGTGATCCGGCCCCTCCTCCTTTATGATTTCATAGGACAGAGCGCCGGTCTGCCGGCTCTGGATCATCTCCTGTAAGATAGTCTTGCTATCGTAAAAGAGCTGCTTGTGTTCGATATCATTTAAAATAAATCTGTGTATAAACTCTTTTGCATTAGTAAAACCACCGTCCAGATAAATCGCTCCGATCAGGGCTTCCATCGCATCCGATACCACAGAATTGCGGTTTCGCCCTCCGGTTGCCTCCTCTCCCTTTCCAAGGAGCAGGTACTCGCCCAGCTTGATATCTCCTGCACAGTATGCCAAAGTGGGCTCGCAGACAATACTTGCACGGATTTTTGTCAAGTCTCCCTCCGGAAGCGAATCGTATTTATGGTATAAAAAGTCACTGGTAACAATTTCAAGCACTGCATCGCCTAAAAACTCCAGGCGTTCATTGCAGCGGCTGTGATCCAGCCGGTGTTCATTCGCATAAGAGCTGTGGGTCAGCGCCTGGCTGAAGAGATTTTTATTGTGAAATTCGTACTGGAGCTTTTTTTCCAGCTCTTTTAAATGGGTATTCATATGTATGTGTCCTTCCTTTTTAACACACAAAGGGGCTGTAAAAACAGCCCCGCGCGTTTTATTCATTCAATGCGTTTTTAATCTGCTCTGCAGCGTCTCCGACCGTAACGATCTGTTCTGCTGCATCATTGGGGATCTCGATATCGAACGCCTCCTCAATTCCCATAATGATCTGGAAAATATCCAGTGAATCGGCTCCAAGATCGTCTACAAAGGTAGCTCCCATGGTAATGTCATCCGGCTCCAGATTTAAAACCTCTGCAATAATTTCCTGCAATTTTTCAAATTCCATCTTCTATCCCCTCTCCTGAATCTGTTTCTTTATGATATAGGCCCCTGGGCCTTTTCCTCTGCCAGCGACTGGCGGATCTTTTCGTTGATCTGCTGCTCCTTAAAGGTCACGCACTGGATAATGGAATTGCACACCTCGGTTCGGCTGGAATTTCCATGCGTCTTCACTACCAGTCCCTTTAATCCCAAAAGAGGCGCGCCGCCATACTGGCTGGCGTCAAAGGACTTTAAGGTAGTCTTTAAAGCCGGCTTTACAAGAAGTGCCCCGATCTTGCTTTGGAGCGTTGCCATCATCCCCTGCTTTACCATATGGATCAGAGTGGCTCCTACGCCCTCATACAGCTTTAAAATCACATTTCCTGTAAAGGCCTCGCAGACAATTACATCTGCGCCGCCGTGGGGGATTTCTCTGGCCTCAATGCTTCCGATGAAATTGATATCCTTACATTCCTTTAACAGCGGGAAGGTCTCCTTCACCAGCGCGTTTCCCTTTTCCTCTTCCGCACCAATATTTACAATGGCAACTCTTGGATTTGGGATTCCTACTACATGCTCCATATAGATCGAGCCCATTCTGGCAAACTGTACCAGATGGGACGCCCTGGCGTCTACATTTGCCCCGCAGTCGATCAGAAGGGATACGCCTTTTTCTGTGGGGATAAGCGGTGCAAGAGGCGGGCGCTCCACGCCCTTGATCCGTCCCACAATGACCTGTCCGCCTACTAAGATCGCTCCTGAGCTTCCGGCCGATACAAAGGCGTCTGCCTGTCCGTTCTTTACCAGGTTCATGCCTACTACGATGGATGAGTCTTTCTTTTTCCGGATCGCATTTACCGGCGGCTCTTCTGTGGCAATCACCTCTGAGGCATTTACCACCTGGATTTTCTCTTTGTCATAGGTATATTTGGAAAGTTCTTCCTGTACGGTCTTTTCCTGCCCTACCAAAAGAACCTGGATCTCCGGTTTCTTCTTTACCGCCTCAACGGCTCCTGCAACCATCTCCACAGGCGCATTGTCTCCGCCCATAGCATCTACCGCTACTCTGATCATAAAAAAGACTCTCCTTTCGTCTTTGCGATACAATTTATAATATACTAGATATCCGTCTATAAATCAATACGTTTTTATAGCTGCACCAGGGTAAAAAACGCCGAAAAAAGGACCGTCCCCATTCAGGGACAGCCCTTTAAAAAACAGATAAAACTATACCAGATCGTCAAGAACCGAAGCTCCGATGGTGCCCTCCGGCATGGAAACACCAAAATTATCAACTGCTGTAGCGCCGACCACTGCAAAGGTATCCTTTTCGCTCAGCGCGCCGCTTCCCTTCATGGAAGGGGAATAGGCCAAAAACGGTACCTTTTCACGGGTATGATCCGTTCCTGCATAGGTGGGATCATTGCCGTGATCTGCCGTGATGATCAAAAGATCATCTTCTCTTAATACGTCAAGAAGGATCCCCAGCTTCTCATCAAAGCGTTCAATCTCCCCTGCATATCCCCTGGGATCCCGTCTGTGGCCCCAGAGGGCGTCAAAATCCACCAGATTCACAAAGCAAAGACCATGAAAATCCGTTCCCGCCACTTCTATGGTCTGCTCCATGCCATGAACAGAGCTTTTCGATTTCAGGGCCTTTGTAATGCCTTCTCCGTCAAAGATATCATTGATCTTTCCAATGGAAATCACATCAAAGCCTGCATCCTTTAAAGCATTTAATGCTGTCTTCCCAAAGGGCTTTAAGGCATAGTCATGGCGGTTGCTGGTGCGCTTAAATTCGCCCTTTTTCTTTCCCACATAAGGCCTTGCAATGACGCGCCCTACCTTCCATTCATCTTTTAACGTAAGCTCTCTGGCAATCTTACAGCACCGGTACAGCTCCTCAAGATCAAAGGTTTCCTCATTGCCGCAGATCTGCAGCACAGAGTCGGCAGAGGTATACACGATCATATGGCCGGTGGCAATCTCCTCCTCTGCCAGCTCGTCCAGGATTTCCGTTCCGCTGGAGCTTTTATTTCCAATTACCTTATGACCGGTGCGCTCCTCCAACTCCTTGATCAGCTCCGGCGGAAAGCCCGTCTCCGTAAAGGTCTTAAAGGGCGTCTTCACCTCCAGCCCCATCATCTCCCAGTGGCCGGTCATGGTATCCTTACCCAGGCTCTTTTCACGCAGCTTTCCATAATAGCCAAGAGGCTGTTCCTCCGGCTCCACCTGTTTTAAAGGCGTGAGATTTGCCATCCCAAGCTTTCTTAAATGAGGAATCTTAAAGGTTTCTACCGACTGGGAGATGTGGCCCAGGGTATTGGAACCTACATCTCCAAACTGGGCAGCGTCCTCTGCCTCTCCTACCCCCAGAGAATCCATTACAACCACAAAGATACGTCTGAATTTTTCCATGTTCTGCTCCTTTACTGCTTTTCTTTCAGATTTCCGGGACCAAAGCCCAGGGGAAGAAGCTCTTCCAACGTTTTTATGATATACCGTTCTTCATCAATTGCCACGATAATCTGAAACTCCTTTGGATCACAGAACTCCATCATTACCTGGCGGCATACGCCGCAGGGGGCTGTATAGTCTGTAACAACGCCGTTCATCCCTCCGGTAACGCAGATTGCATCAAAATCCTTTACTCCCTCGCTGACTGCCTTAAAAAATGCCGTCCGCTCTGCACAGTTACAGGGAGTATAGCCGGCATTTTCAATATTACAGCCAGTATATATGTTCCCGTTTTTTGCAAGCAGAGCCGCGCCCACATGAAAATGGGAATACGGTGCATAGGAATAATCCAACTGAGCCTTCGCAGTACGGATCAGACGTTTTATTTCTTCCTGTTCCAGTGGTTTCATCGTCTACTCCTTCCTGGCATCAATAGCCGGATGCTTCTTCATTTTTTACCAGCTTTACCATACGGCTCGTTCCCAGGCGGTCCGCTCCCAGAGCAAGGAAACGCTCTGCATCCTCCAGAGAGGAAATGCCGCCTGCCGCCTTGATCTTTACATTTTCTCCTACATGAGCGGCAAAAAGCGCAATATCCTCAAAGGTAGCGCCCGCCTTTGAAAAGCCCGTAGAGGTTTTAATATAGTCTGCGCCGGAAGCAGTGACCACCTGGCACATCTTTATCTTTTCTTCCGCTGTCAGCAGACAGGTTTCAATGATAACCTTTAAGATCTTATCCCCGCACACGGCCTTCAGCCTGCGGATCTCATCCTCAATTTTGTCATAAAGCCCAGCCTTTGCCCAGCCGATATTGATCACCATGTCAATCTCGTCTGCTCCGTTTTCCAGAGCATTCCTGGTTTCAAACTCCTTTGTTTCCGTAGTCATATAGCCGTTAGGGAAACCGATTACCGTGCAGACGGCCATCTTATTTCCCATATATTCCTTTGCCTGCTTAACAAAGCTTGGCGGAATGCAGACAGAAGCTGTCTGATACGCGACGGCGTCATCACAGATCTGCCGGATCTCCTCCCAGGTGGCAGTCTGCGTCAGCAGTGTATGATCTACATGGCTCATAAGTTCTTTTATTTCCATTTGCATATCCTCCTTTAAACATATATTCGTCCTTCCTTCACCGGATCCATAAAAATCAGGCCAGTTCCAGGGCAATCTCCATCATCTTTCCAAAACCGATCTGGCGGTCTATGGCGCTTAATCCCTCCTGACGATAGATATGGTCGGAAATGGTAAGCATACAGAGCGCCTTTTTGCCGGCTCTTGCAGCATTCATATACAGGGCTGCCGCTTCCATTTCCACTGCCAGAACTCCCATAGAGCGCCATTTGTCATTCACATCTGCTGCTTCGTTATAAAAAATATCAGAGGAAAGGACATTTCCCACCACAGCCGGAGTTCCCTGTTTCTTTGCAGTTTCGGCAGCTCTGCTTAAAAGGCTGTAATCTGCAATGGGCGCAAAGGTACCCGGAAGGCCGTACTGATACGCATAATTGGAATCCGTGCAGGCGCCCATGGCAATCACCACATCCATCAGATTCAACGAGTCCTGAAGTGCGCCCGCAGATCCGATGCGGATAATGCTGTCTACATCATAAAAATGAAACAGCTCATAGGAATAGATACCGATGGAGGGCATTCCCATGCCGGCTCCCATGACTGAAATCTCTTTTCCCTTATAGGTTCCCGTAAATCCCAGCATATTGCGGACTCCTGTGACCTGTCTGGGGTTTTCAAGATAGGTTTCAGCGATATATCTGGCCCGAAGAGGATCTCCGGGCATAAGCACGGTTTTGGCAAAATCTCCTTTTGCCGCACCGTTATGAGGAGTTGGTACTGACATAGATAAGCTTCCTTTCCAAACCGCATCTGTAAGGCAGCGGTTTACGTTTTACTTGGATTTGATAAAAATCTTTCCGTTGGCAGCCGGCGTATGGGCTTTTCCAACAAAGAGGATCAGCGCCAGCAGGGTTACCACATAGGGGATCATGGAAATCAGGTTCGGCGAGATCATGTTGCTCTGGCCCGCAAGGCTCTTGATGCCGCTGCAGAAGCCAAAGAGAAGGCAGGCAAGCATAGAGCCGCCCGGTGAAAACTTACCGAAGATAACGGCCGCAATGGCGATAAAGCCCTGTCCTACAATTACGCTTGGACGGAACTGGTTAATGGTAGCCAGAGTTACAAAGGCGCCTCCCAGGCCGGCCATAAATCCGGACAGGATCACACAGCTGTAGCGCACGCGGTACACGTCAATTCCCAGAGATTCACAGGCCTCCGGATGCTCTCCCACTGCCCTCAGATGGGCGCCAAAGCGCGTTTTGTAAAAGATAAACCAGCATACGCCTGCCAGGATAAACACCAGATATGCCACCGAATATACATTCAGCACATTGCTTAAAAAGGAGCCTGTCGGAAATACGCCCTCAAAAAGCTTTGGAAGCTTGCTTGCCGGATCCATGGCCGGAGTATCGGAGGAATTATTGTACATAGCTTTGCAGAGGAATACCGCAAGACCTGGACCTAAAAAGTTGATGGCCGTTCCGGCAATGGTCTGATCTGCATGAAAGGAAATACATACGACCGCATGGATCACACCAAAAAGCGCTCCTGCAAGACCGGCCCCGAAAAAGGCCAGCCAGCCGTTTCCTGTTTCCAGGCCCAGCACCGCGCCGGTAAATGCGCCGATGGTCATCATGCCCTCAATTCCGATATTGATGACTCCGCTCCTCTCAGAAAAGCAGGAGCCCAGGGCCGCCAGAAGAAGGGGCGGAGTTGCGATCAAAGTGGCATTGATCAAAAGGCCAAGATTTTTAATGATTACATCCATATTAGTTTGCCTCCTTCTTTGCAGCGAGCTTCTTAAACAGGATACGGAAGATCTGGGCAATAGCAATAAAGAGGATCACACAGCCCATGATAATGTCCACCACCTCTGAAGGCGCTTTTACAATACTCAGCTTGGAGCCGCCGTACTTCATAGCTCCATAAAACAGTCCGGCAAAGATACAGCCAATGGGATTGGAGGAACCGATCAGGGCCACAGTGATTCCCTGAAAGCCATAGCTCTCCTGGCTTGCAAACTGGCTTAAACGGCCTGCCATACCAAGGATCTGAACCGCTCCTCCAAGACCTGCCAGCGCACCGGAAATACTAAGAGCCGTAAGCACAGACGCATCGGAGTTAATGCCGCCGTACAGAGCGCCGTTCCGGTTAAAGCCCACTGCTTTCAGTTTGTATCCCAGTGTCGTTTTTTCGATGATCACCCAGATGATCACAGCAGCTGCAATGGCCAGGATGATCCCCCAGTTTGCAACCTTGCAGCCCAGCACATCTCTTACAGCCTCAGGAAAGAGGATACGGGCCGTTTCTGCCACATCCTTTGTAGCTTCACCGCCGCCTTCCTTGTGGATAGCAGGAATATTTACCACATAATTAGAGAGGTAAAAGGCAATCCAGTTAAACATGATAAAAGACAAAACCTCGTGGATGCCCCGCTTTACCTTTAAAAGCCCTACCAAATAGGACCAGAGCGCTCCTGCTGCCGCTGCCGCCAAAAGGCAGAGGGGGATATGGATAACAGCCGGAAGTTTTAAGGTAATTCCCAGCACACAGGCTACCAGGCTTCCCACTACAAACTGTCCTTCTGCTCCGATGTTGAAGACGCCGGTCCGAAAGGAGAATGCAACGCTTAATCCGGTAAGGATCAAAGGACTTGCATAGGTTAATACCCATGCAAGATATTTTGGCTTGCCAAAAACACTGTCGATCAGCTTGCCGTAAGCCACTGCAGGGCTGATCCCTGCGATCATAAGAAAGACAGCTCCGATGATAAACCCGGCAACGATCGCAATGAGCGTATAAAGTAGATTGGATTCAAGGATACTTTTCTTTTTATTCATTCTTCCGTCCTCCTGCCATCATATAGCCGAGTTCTTTTTCATCTGCATTCTTTCCGGGAACGCTTCCTGTGATCCTGCCGTCAAAGATAACCTCGATCCGGTCAGAAAGACTCATGATCTCATCCAGCTCAAAGGAAACTAAAAGAACGGCCCTGTTTTTATTTCTCTGCTCTACCAGATATTTATGAACAAATTCAATGGCTCCTACATCCAGACCGCGGGTAGGATTTACAGCGATCAGAAGATCCTTGTCATTGGTAACCTCTCTGGCAATAATGACCTTCTGCTGATTGCCTCCTGAAAGCGTTCCTGCCGGCGCTTCTTCGCAGCCTCTGGGGCGCACATCAAACTTTTCAATCAGCTCTGCGGCATGGGCGCGGATCGCTTTCCGATTTAAAAATCCCTTATTTGAGAAAGGGGCCTCCTCAAAATGCTGCAGGATCAGATTATCCTCATTGGAAAAGTCCAGGATCAGCCCGTGCTTCTGGCGGTCTGCCGGAATACTGGAAATACCGCTTTCAAAGGTTTCTCTCGGTGTTTTATTGATAACCTCTTTTTCCAGCATCTTCACACTGCCGGATTCTGCCTTTTTAAGGCCTGTGAGGATTTCCACCAGCTCTGTCTGTCCGTTTCCGTCCACGCCTGCAAGACCTACGATTTCTCCCCTGCGGACCGTTAAATTAAGTCCCTTTAAGATCTCTGCGTCCCGATAATCCTTTGCCCTTACATCCTTTACCTCCAGAACGATTTCTCCCGGCTCCTGTTCCTTTTTATCTACCTTAAAATTCACATCGCGGCCGACCATCATGGCTGCAAGGTCATTTTCTGTTACTTCATCCACCTTTACCGTGCGGATATATTTCCCCTGGCGGATAATGGTGCAGTGATCCGAAGACGCCGTGATCTCCTTCAGCTTATGGGTAATAAGGATCACGCTCTTTCCATCCCTTGTCAGATTCTCTATGATCTCCATCAGTCCTTCGATCTCCTGAGGGGTCAGGGAAGCGGTAGGCTCATCCAGTATCAGCGTATCCGCACCGCGGTAAAGCACCTTCAGGATCTCCACACGCTGCTGCATTCCAACGGAAATATCCTCGATCTTTGCGTCCGGATCGACCTTCATGCCATAACGCTCCGACAGCTCCATTACCTTCTGTCTGGCGACTGCCTTATCGATGGAAAGCCCCTTTACAGGCTCAATTCCCAGAATAATATTATCCGTTACCGTAAATGGCTGGATCAGCATAAAATGCTGGTGGACCATACCGATCCCGATGTCGATGGCATCCTTTGGACTGGAAAAATGCACCTCTTTCCCTTTAATAAAAATCTGTCCGCTGGTAGGCTTATAAAGGCCGCAGAGCACATTCATCATCGTACTTTTACCGGCTCCGTTTTCTCCTAAAATGGCATGTACCTCACCCTTATGCACCGTCAGATTGATATGGTCATTGGCTGTAAAATTACCGAATTTCTTTACAATGTCCTTCATCTGAACCATGACCTGGCTTTCATCCATATGGCTGGTCTTTCCCATGTATGTTCCCTCCTTTTTCATATGATCACAATATCTTTAAATCCCATCTCCCTCAGTATGTCTGCCAGATGCGTCAAACATTCAGGAGACGGAACCTGGTAGTGGGAATACGCTTCCCTCACTCCCATAGGACGGTACGCGATCAGCTTGATACGGATTTCGCGTATATTCCGGTAAGGCGCCAGAAGCGTTCCGATTCCCCGGATGCTTTTTTCTCCGTCATAGAGATCCGGAACGATCACAGCCCGGACTTCCTCCAGCTTTCCGATCTTTGCAAGAAAAACCGCATTTTTAAGCACGATCCCGTTGCCTTCATCGGTGATCCGGCGGTGGTCTGCATCATCAAACGCCTTAATATCCAGCATTACGCCGTCAGATATTTCTAAAAGCTCCGGATAATCCCATAAAGGGATAGTCCCATTGCTGTCAATGAGACAGCCAAGTCCGTCTGCTTTGGCAAGCGTAAACAGCGCCTTTAAAAAATCCGGCCAGAGCATACACTCTCCGCCGGATACCGAGATACCCCGGATAAAGGGAATCTGCCGTTTTACAGCCGCATATACCTCCTCCGGCGTCATTTCCCGCACTTTGGGGGAGCTGTCATTGGGACAGACATGGATACAGGTATCGCACTGGACGCAGGCGTTCGGATCCCAGATGACCCTCTTATCCTCTCCCAGAGACAGCGCCCCGGCAGGGCACTGTCCCACACAGGCTCCGCAGTTTATGCAGAGCCTTCTTGTTTCGGGATTATGACAATATTTACAGTTAATGTTGCAGCTCTGGAGGAAAATAGCAGTTCTGTTTCCGGGACCGTCTACGCTGCTGAAAGGGATGATTCGGTTTACAACAGCTTTCATCAGCGCACCTTTCTCTCCAGGATATGACCGTTTTTGGAAGCTCCCAGACCCAGACCGGTTGTGTTCTGGAGAACGGCCTGTCCCTGATCCAGTTTTTCCATCTCAGAGCGTTTTACCAGATAACCGGTCACGCGGATCACATCACTGTCGCTGGAATAGAAGGACAGATAGCGCAGATCCATTTTAAAGGCTCCCTTAATGATATCCAGCACATATTCCGGGTTGCGGTGCACCGTCATATCGATTGGGAAAATATCTCCGGTTCCGGAGGTAAAATACCGGTGGAAATGCTCAAGCACCTTTAACTGGTCGATCAGCTCCTTTGGCTCCTCTCCGATCGGGATACGGGTACCTGGAGTTATATCAATGTCTTCCGCAATTCCCACCTGGGCATGAAGCAGGAAATGACCTCCTGTTCCCTCACAGTAGGGATTTACATGGGCTGCGTTAAAGGCCTGGATCTGATCCATAATTTCAACGCCCAGCCGCGTAGCGATCTCATCATGGCCAAACCGCCCCTCTACGCCTTCCTTTTCAAGAAGGATATTGACGCACTCTGCCAGGCCTACAAGACCGTACATGCCAGAGAAACGATCCCTGTGAATAAAGCCCTCCTTTGCAAGGAAGTGATGTTCAAAGAAGCCGCTTTCCTCTACCTCAAACCGGATTCTCTCATCCATGTACCGTGCCATAATATCCAGTACATACGGCAGCTGCTGTTCTTTAAAATCCCGGATATCCTTTGCGCGCTTTGCAATGTTTCCCAGGATCAGGCGGCACAGCGTATAAGCGCCGCCGCCGTAAAGCAGGCCGTTATAGCAGCTTGCGATCACATAGCCTTCGCCCAATTCACCCTTAAACATCTTGTGGTTTGCAAAGCTGGGCTTTGCGCTGTGCAGCGCGCACCGGATGGCCTCCAGAGCAAAGTCATCCTCTGTAACGCCTTCCTCGTATTTCATGGTAAGATTGGGAACTGCATGTTCAAGCTCCGTTTCCACTTCTAACAGCAGACGGCCTGCCTTAGTGGCCTTTGGGCCGATATTGGCATGAGAGAAGGAGTCCAGTACCGTGCGGTCAATGTGCGTCATAAACATCTTTAAAAGCTTTTTTGCCTGAGCCTCGTCCACTGTATCAATAAACGGCTCCAGCAGCTCATCTAACTGTCCCACATAAACCGGATAGTTGGTAACGCTGGGAACGTGCTTGTAAAAGATCAGCAGGTTATTAATGGCCTCATACAGGTCCGTCGGCGGCTTAAGCTGGAGAAATTCACTGCCCTCTTTCATAAATTTTGCATAATCCGGGATAATATACCGGGGACGCATGGGCGCATGGCCCTCTGCCAGATCACAGATGCACTTACGGTCTGCAGGAACATTTAAAAGTTCATCCAGCCCTTCGGGGAGGTCTAAAACCTCCATCAGGGAATCCGCCTGGCAGGCCAGATTCGTAAGCTTCTGCTCATGGGTCAGCACAGGGCTTTTTATAATGCTCAGGATATTCTCCCTTGTTTCATTTACACGCTCCATTGAAATGTCACGCATATATGGTTCCTCCTTCTGTCATTGTTCAATCTTAGTCTAACTGATATACATCGCCGTATGCAGCCTCAAACTCTTCCTTGCTGGCAGGAACAGTCACTTCGCCTGCAATGATCTTAGCCTTAACATCCTCTACTGCCTTCTTTACATCCTCAGGAAGAAGATCCTGGGAAGGAGCAATATCTACACCGCCTGCTGCCAGGTCATACGTATGAAGGCCGCCCTCTAAGGTACCGTTAAGCAGAGACTCTACACTGTCATAAACAGCGGTATCTACACGCTTCATAGCGGAAGTAATTACGGTTCCGGGTGCGTCATTATACTGATCTCTGTCCACACCGATAGCATATACGCCTGCTTCCTGGCATGCCTCGATTACGCCAAGTCCGGTTGCGCCTGCTGCATGGAAAACAATATCAGCGCCATTGGTGATCGCGGTACCTGCGTTTGTTTTTCCGGTTGCCGGATCTGCAAAGGAGTTTGCGTTAAACTGCTGGATTGTAATATCCGGATTTGCATCAATAGCACCTGCACAATAGCCGTATCCGAACAGGTTCATGGTTTCATTTGTCATACCGATCACTACGCCGATATTGTCAGTCTCTGTCATAAGGCCGGCAACATATCCTACCAGATAGGAAGCCTGCTCCTGGCGGAACATCAGACAGGTAACATTGGGCAGGTCAATGGTAGCGTCATCAATAATAGCAAACTTACACTCAGGATTTGCTTCCGCAGCCTGCTTGGTAGCGTCTGCCAGCATATAGCCTACGCTGATGATCAGGTCGTACTCTTCATCAATAAACGTCTCAATGTTTGGAACATAGTCTGCATCGGTAGAGGACTCAAGATAATTTACCTCAACGCCAAAATCCTCTGCCGCCTTCTGAAGACCCTCCCAGGAAGACTGGTTGAAGGAACCGTCATTTACACCGCCTACGTCTGTTACAAGACCGATCTTATATTCGGATCCGTCTTTTTTCTCGCCTGCTGCCTCTGTTTCAGCTTCTTCTTTTTTTGCTGAAGTATCAGCGGCTGCGGAAGACTCCGCCTTTGTCTCAGAAGTGCTGCCTGAACCTCCGCAGGCAGTCAGAGATACTGCCATGGCTGCTGCCAACATAAGTGCTGCTGTTTTCTTTTTCATAATGATTCTCTCCTTTTAAAGTATATAATGAAGCCCTGCTTTTAAGCAAAGCCCATGTGAAGCCGGAAAAATCCCTCTGCTTGCGGAACAGGGATTTTTCCGGCCTGCTGCCTTTTATAAAACTGCCCTATTTCTGTTCCTGGCGGATCAGTTCCCGGATGGCTCCTATGGCGGTGCGGATTGCCATATCCGTATCATGGACCACCGGATTTTCCAGTCCCAGCTTTTCCCGCTCCTGATTTGCAACAACCAGGAATACGGAACCGGCCCGTACATGGAGCGCTCCGGCCACGATAAACAATGCGGCTGATTCCATTTCAGATGCCAGACAGCCCATCCGCTTCCATGCCTCCCATTTGTTCAAAAGCTCATAGCTTACAGGCATGCGCTCCGGGGAGTGCTGGCCGTAAAAAGCATCCTTGCACTGAACTACGCCTGTATGGAAAGCAAGGCCCAGTTCCTTTGCAGAAGCTGTCAGCGCATTTGTCACTGTAAGGTCAGCAACTGCCGGATATTCAATCGGAGCATACTCTCTGCTGGTTCCTTCCATACGGATCGCACCAGTCGCGATTACAGCATCACCGCTTTTTACCTCCGGCTGCATCCCTCCGCAGGTGCCTACACGGATAAAGGTATCGGCTCCGCAGTTTACCAGCTCCTCCATGGCAATGGAAGCAGAGGGGCCGCCGATACCCGTAGAAGTAACGCTTACCTTTACCCCGTCTAACGTACCAGTATAGGTCACATACTCCCGGTTGTCAGCCACTAATACCGGATCATCAAAATACTTTGCGATCTTTTCGCAGCGTTTTGGATCTCCCGGCAGGATCACATACCGTCCGACCTCTCCTTTTCCCACCTGAATGTGATATTGTTTGTTAGGATCTTCTGAATACTTCACGTTCTGTTCCTCCCTGTCAGTTTTTTCATTTCAGAAATATTATAAATCAGCCTCTGTAATAGCCGCCACATTGGGCGTTCTTCCATCCTCGGAAGACGGGATGGTGAGTTTTCCTTCCTTTAAGAGCTTTACTGCTTCCTCATGCTTTGATGCGTCCCAGTCGTTTCCTACGATCTTCCAGTTATTGTCAACTACCGGGGTAATGACGCCGCCCTTTACCTCATTGATGTAAAGACCGATCAGCTCCCTGACGCCCCCCACATCACCGCGTACATCTATTTCAAGAAGCTTTGGAAGCTCCTCTCCCTCGTCAAATACCTCTCCCGGGCTGAGCAGCTGGGAGGAAGCGCGGTAATTATTCACTGCGATGGTACATACATCCTCATCTTTTACCGGCTTCCCGTCCGGCCAGGTAAGATTTTCAATCCTGCTTCCCGGCTCATTTGCTACATTGATATCATAATTTACGCCTGCAAACATATCGTACTGATATGCACGAATCTCAGGATTAAATGAAATGGTCAAATCTCCCGGCTTCCATGTATTGTAATAGGAAGCAGTCCATTCCATGTATTTCTTTAACTGAGCGCCTGTCATTTCCAGCTTGTACAGGGTATTGGCGTACTTATATACAAGGGCCGTGTCACACTTGCGGATCTCTCCCTCTTTCAGATTTGCATTCATATTAAAGAGTGCTGCCGCTGAAACATCTGCGCCTGTATAATACATCTGTACTTCATTGATCAGATCAATGAGCGCCGTATCCTGAATCTGTGCGGTTGGGATCTCTGCAATTTCATTTTCCGGAGCCAGGCTTCCGCCCTCCAGCTTTCCGATTACAACCGCCGCGTCCTCTTTTGCTCTCTCATCATAAGGAGCCAGTTTTTCCATCAGCTCTTTATCAGGCTCATAGGCGCTCATATCAAGGCTTTCTGAGGTGCGCTCTGCTACCTCCCAGCTTCCGTCCTCCTGTTTTTCCAGAATGAGATCTACCTTCGCCATGGTAGCGGCGCTGTTTTTGTTCATTACCACTAACACGCCATTTACCTCTTCCCCTTCAATCAGCCGGTGCTCATGGGATGCTACGATCAGATCCAGCTCCGGGCAGGCGTTGGCAAGATCCTCTGCACCGGAATTTTTCACCTCATATTCATTATTCATGCCCATGTGCATAACAGCAATCAGAACGTCCGTCTGGTCTTTAATCTCATCAATGATTTTCCGTGTCTCCTCTACCGGGTCCGTTACGGTCCATCCTTCCAGATTTGCAGAATCCCAGCGGGTAATATTAGGCGTTACCATACCAATAATACCAATCTTTGCTCCGCCTTTTTCAATAATGGTATAGCTGTCTGCCAGCGGCTTTCCTTCCGGATCTTTTACATTCCCTGTCAGAACCTTTGCCTTCTGCTGAGAAATTACCTTCTTTAAAACATCTCCGCCGAAGTTATACTCATGGTTTCCCGTTACCCACACGTCATAACCGATTTCATTCATGGCAAGGGACATGGGATGGATCTCTTCGTCAAAGAAAAGATCCGCCGAATTATCCTGAATCGTGTCGCCCGCGTCCACCAGGATCGTATTGTCAGTGCGAAGCTCCTTTACAGCAGAAGCAACCTGAGCCATGCTTCCGGACTTGCTTTCTTCATTTAAGGCATAATCCCACGGATTAAATTTGCCATGCAGGTCGCTGGTTGCCAGAATCTGCAGATCCATGGTTTCTTTCTCTGGCGCTTCCGAAGAAGCCTCCTGCTTTGCAGAGCTTTCTGCGCTTTGGGAAGCAGCTTCAGAGGGCGCGCTGCTTTGGGTACTGCATCCTGCCAGTATCATAGCCGCTGCTGCAAAAACGGCGGCTGTCTTTCTCCATTGTCTCATAAGAAACTCCTTTCCTGAAAATAATTTATACAGGCGTCTGCCTGCTGTTCATCAGAAAGGCCCGGATTATCTCTGCGGCCGCATAGGGTCCTTCTGGCTGATCCCTAACTGTTAATTTCACTCATCTTTGCATCCGCCAGGGCTTTTAAACGCTGATACTGGCTGCTGTCCATAGTGATATTCCATCCTTTTTTTGTAATATATCCTTCTGATACAAGGCTCTTGATCGCTCTGGTGATCGTCCGTTCTGAAAGGCCTGTCATCTCAGAAAAATCCTTTCGGCTGATATAGGCGCTGTATGTTCCATTTTCCTCATAGGATTTATATAATTTGATCAATACCTGATAAACCCGCTGATTTCCGGACAACAGCACATACAGCCGTTCTTTTCTTGCCTGCTCCAGAAGATAATTGACAATTTCCTTTGTTTCCATCTGAAATGCATTGCTGTCGCTTTTCAGCCATCGCTCATACTGGTCTCTTCCGATCCGCAGGAAAATACTTTTTTCCACTGCTGCAAGAGAGGTCTTATACCGCTCCATTCCGCCTAAAATTTCCATCACCCCAAAAAGTTCAATAGGATAAAACTGAAAGAAACCATATACGGCCTCCTGTACCCGGTAGTCAACCGCAGACACCTGTCCCTGTAACAGCACATAAACGCGTTCTGCCGGCTCACCCTCATGGATAAAAACAGTCCCTGCCGGAACCTCGATCACTTGAAACTGTTCCAGCAGCCAACGGGGAGCGCCTGCAAAATACTGTTTCAGATAATCCGCCTTTTCCGGATTCAGCTTTTCAATCTGCTTCTGAGTTTCTATATTCAGTTTCTTAATCTGCTTTTGTGTTTCCTTCATAAAGGATTCCCTTTTGTATATTTCTTCCATTTAACTTGTTTTCATCATATCACATTTTCACAAAGAATAAAAGGACATATGTCACTTTTTAAAAAGAAAAAAGAGTTTTTTTAATGTTTAGCACAAAAAAACCACCATATTTTTTTGCGTATATGGTGGTTTTTACCTATAACTATATAAAATTACTGTTTCTGCTTACTTTTCAGATTCTTCACTTCTTTTATATACCTCTTCCAGAGGAATCTTTGCGCCATTCTGCGTCATGACGCTTACAAGGAAGATTGCTATAAAAGCCAGGGGCACGGAGATGATCGCACTCTGGACGCCGCCCGGAGAACGTAAGACCACATCCCAGATGATCGTCGTCACCGCTCCGGTGATGATGCCTGCCAGACCGCCTGCCTTGGTTGCTTTTTTATAAAACAGCGCACAGATCAGGGCCGGCGTAATGGTTGCTCCATACATAGTATAGGCATACATCTGAACGGAAAGGATATCCGGGAAATAAAAGCCCAGAACAAACGCCAGAAAAGCCACAAGGACAATGGAAATACGAAGCATATTCAGTTTCTGCTTATCATCCGCATCCTTTTTGATCAGGCGCACCCATACGTCATAAGTCAGGTTGGAAGCCGTCGACAGAAGATAGGAGTCACCCGTAGTAATAACAAAACTCATGCAGGCAGCCATTACGATACCGCCTAAAACCGTAGGAAGCTTCTGTGCTGCCAGCTGGAATAAAATGGTATCTGCAGAATCGTTGGTTGGATACAGAGGAATGGCACAGGTTACAAGACCGATAATCAGGGCACATACAACAACCTCTGCAATTACAAGGCCCACATTGGATTTGCGGGCGGTGCGGCTGTCTTTTGCGGAACTGAACCGCTGGATCATGTTCTGATCACCCAGCACCAAAAACAGCGTTGGCAGCACATAGCCCAGCACCTGAGCAATATTCATAGTTCCAAAGATGGAATTTTTCTCTGCGGGAACCTGAGCCAGTACGCCGCCAAAGCCACCGAAATCTCCGCTCAGATATAAAATGCCGAACAGGAAGCCAAACACCATCATAAAAGCAGATAAAGCATCCGTATATGCCACGCTGACCATACCGCCGATCAGAGCCAGAAGCGCCATAAATACCACGCAGATCACAGTGGAGGTGATAAAATCAATGCCACTGGTAATCATAAAAATATTGCCGGCTGCCTTAAACTGGGAAGCTGTGGTTCCGATATACGCCAGAATAATGCAGATTGCAGCCAGATTTCTGGCAGCTGCTCCGTAGCGTAGCTCAAACAGCTCCGGAATAGTATATGTGGTACTTTTGCGGACTGCTCCTGAAATAAAATAAAGAACGATCATTCCGATCGGAGCTCCTGCAAACAGCAGGATACCAAACAGAGGTCCGTTTTTATAAACCAGGCCTGCGGAACCCGAAATACCGCCGCCACCGCACCATGTAGCAAGCAGCGTTCCCACTAATACGATCATGGGAAGGCGTCTTCCCGCTACTGCAAAGTCATCTGAGCTTTTTACCATTTTTCTTTTTAAATAAAGACTCACTCCCACCATCAGGAGCAGATAGCCCACTACGAATAAAAACCGTACATCCATATCATTTTCCTCTCTTTTATCATACCTGTTCCATCTGCATTTTTATCCGAACATTATTCCTTATGGGCTGCATAAAGCTTCAGCAGCCGGATCAGGATCTCCACATTTTTCGCCATAGCCTGGATGGAAACAAACTCAAATCTGCCATGAGCATTTTCATAACCTGCTGTAATGTTGGGGCATGGAAGACCCATCTGGGAAATCCAGGAACCGTCTGTGCCGCCTCTCATGGCGATCTCAAAGGGCTCCACTCCGCATTCTTTCATAGCCTGCCTGCAGTAGTCGATCATAAACGGAACCTTTTTGATGACTTCCCGCATGCTGTAATAAATGCTGTCCCATTTAAGCTCCACAGTTCCCTCACCATAGCGCCGGTTCAGCTCCTCTACGCAGGATATAACATAGGCTTTTCTCTCCTCGTACCGATCCAGCTCATGATCCCGAACCAGACAGCGGATATAGGTCTTTTCAACAGTTCCTTCAAAAACAAAGGGATGAAAATACCCTTCCCTTCCTTCTGTAAACTGAGGCCGTTCCAGAGCCGGGAGCATAGCCATAAATTCTCCGCCGATCTCCACTGCATTTTTCATAATGCCCTTGGCTGTTCCCGGATGAACACTCAGGCCATGGATAGTCAACTGAGCTTCCGCACCGTTGAAGGTTTCATACACCAGACCGCCCAGGGCGTCTCCGTCCATGGTATATGCAAGATCTGCCCCAAAACGCTCTACGCTGAAATTTTCCGTGCTGCGCGCGATCTCCTCATCCGGAGTAAAGCACAGCTTGATCGGACCGTGAGGAATTTCAGGATGGCGGCAGAAAAACTCTGCCATTGTCATAATCGATGCTACCGCAGCCTTATCATCTCCTCCTAAAAGCGTGGTTCCATCTGTAAAAACAAGATCTTCTCCCACATATTTTCTAAGTGTAGGATAGTCATCTTCCCTCATAAGGATATTCTGTTCTTTATTTAACATCACATCCCCACCTGGATACTTTTCAAAAACCCATGGCTTTACATCTGTACCGTCTGCATCCGGAGAAGTATCCATGTGGGCTACAAAGCCAATAGACAAGCCTGTTCCATCCGGCATCGTAGACGGGATGGACGCATAAACCAGACCTTCTTCTGTCAGCTCTGCATCCGTTACTCCCAATGAAATCAGCTCATCTCTAAGCATCCGCCCCAGATTTTTCTGCTTCATCGTACTGGGAGCTGTAGAGGAACCAGCCTGAGACTGGGTATCAACCTTTACATAGCGGATAAAACGTTCCTTCACCTGTTCATAAAATTCAGACATATATGAAATTCCCCTCCTTATTTTCATGTATAAGCATAATATTAAAGCTGATTCCTGTATTTGTCAATCAATTATTTATCACGTTAAAGGTTTAAATCAAATGAGAGGACATGGATAACCGCCAGATGCGCATCGAAAAAAGAGGCCACCAGACAGCGATCCGTCTGGTGGTCTACATCATGAATGCGGCTGTTTATTTTTCTTCTGTAAGACCTGCCATCATAGGACCTAACGTTTCTCTGGACGCATCCTTCTGATCTACGATACCCATGATACGGCCCTCAAACATAACCATAATACGATCCGAAAGCTCAATCAGCTCATCCAGTTCCGTAGAAACCATAAGCACCGCTGTGCCTCGGTCTCTCTGTTCCATGATTTTAGACTGGATATACTTGGTTGCGCCAATATCCAGACCTCTGGAGGGGTGGACTGCCACAAGAAGCTTGGGCGTACGGTCTAACTCACGTCCTACCACAAATTTCTGCTGGTTTCCGCCAGAAAGATTAATCGCCTGCTCCTTGATCGTAGGTGTCTTTACCTTAAAAAGCTGACAGATCTTCTTACTGTGATCTGCGATCCATTTCCAGTTCAGGAATTTATGCAGAGAAAACAGCTTCTGATCATAGCTTACCAGGATCAGGTTTTCCTCTATGGACATAGCCCCTACCATACCGTATTTATGGCGGTCCTCCGGGATATGGGCCACATCCAGATTCAATATCTGCTTTGGCGTATAATTGGTTGTATCGGTATCGCAGATCGTGATTTTTCCCCCGGAGGGTTTTCTGAGTCCTGTAATACACTGGATCAGTTCGGACTGTCCGTTTCCGTCTACACCGCAGACGCCTAAAATCTCACCGCCCTGAAGTTCAAAGCTTACATCCTTTACCGCTGGAAGCCCCCTGTCATTTAAACAGGTCAGATGCTCTACCCGAAGGCGTTCTCCCGTATATTCCGGCGGTTTGCGCTCCGTTTTTAACTCTACCTGGTGGCCTACCATGAGATTTGCCAGTTCCTGTCGGTTATGTACTTCAGAGATCTCCACCGTAGCTGCCAGCTTGCCCTGGCGTAGAACCGTACAGCGGTCGCAGATTTTCATGATCTCATTCAGCTTATGGCTGATAAAGATAACGGTGTGGCCTTCACTTGTAAGCTTATTCATCATGTCAAACAGACCATCTACCTCGTCCGGCGTGAGAACAGCTGTAGGCTCGTCCAGGATCAGAAGCTTTGCATCGCGGTAAAGAGCCTTTAAAATCTCCAGTCGCTGCTGCTGGCCGACAGAAAGCTGCTCGACTCTCACCCAGGGATCGATTTCCATGTTATAGCGTTTTCCAAGCTCTGTAAAGCGTTCTGCCGCCGCTTTTAAATCCAGGACCTGTTTATTTTCCTTTAGGCCAAGAACCACATTTTCGATTACGGTCAGGGCCGGAATCAGCATAAAATGCTGATGCACCATTCCAATTCCCAGAGCAATGGCCTGTTTTGGATCATTGATCACAACCTTCTGCCCGTTAAACCAGATTTCGCCCTCATAGCTGTCGTACATACCGTACAGACAGTTCATAAGGGTTGATTTTCCGGCTCCGTTTTCACCCAAAAGAGCATGGACCTCGCCTTTTTTTACACTCAGATTCACATCTTCATTGGCAATTACCGAAGCAAAGCGCTTGGTAATGTGCTTCATTTCCAAAATATACTCTGACATCCTGTTTTCCCCCCTATTCCTTTCTGTAAGCAACACCGCTGCAGGCCGGTTTATTGCTGCGCTTTGCAAACATACACAGTGCTACTATGGTGATGAAATAAGGAAGCATATTTAAGAACTGGTAATAGCTTCCGATGCCGGTTGTCAGCAGACGGTATTTTAACGCATCTGCCGCACCAAACAGCAGCGCAGCCCAAAGTACCGTCTTGGGGGAATAATTTCCGAATACGCATACAGCCAGGGCCATAAAGCCTTTGCCGGAAACCATGCCCTCTGTAAAGGAAGAAAGCTGCCCCATGGAAACAAAAGAGCCTGCAAAGCCTGCCATCATGCCGGAAAACAGAACGGCTCCATAGCGAATGCGGAATACATTGATACCCACCGTATCACAGGCCTTGGGATACTCTCCCACTGCTCTTACCTTAAGGCCGATATTGGTGCGCTGAAGGACAAACCAGCATACCGGTACGCTTAAAAAAGCCAGATAAACAGGAAATGACCAGTTAAACAGCACTTCTCCCAAAATAGGAATCTTTGACAGTCCTGGAATAGGGATGGCTTCATAACCGGCTACCTTTTCACCATTTAACAGAAGCCTGTTTAATGTGATGGTAAAGCCGCCTGCGAAAATATTAAAGGCAGTTCCTACTACGATCTGATTGGAACGCAGGGTAATGGTAAAAAAAGCAAAGATCAGAGCCATAGCAAAGCCGCCTGCAATTGCTAAAAGAGCTCCCATGGCAGAGGAACCCGTAAGAGCCGCGCCAAGACAGCCCAAAAGAGCTCCTACCAGCATAATACCCTCTGTTCCGATATTTACGATACCGGCCCGCTCGCTGAAAACCAGTCCAAGAGCAGCCAGAAGAAGCGGTGTGGCAGTTCTGATATCCGCTGTCAGAAAGTTAGTAATAAAATCAGCCATGGTTTTCACCTCCTGTTACCCCGTGAGCTTTTTCTTTCTGTAACTTCCTGCCAAACCAGATAAACAGTTCCCGGCTGACAGCAAAGATAATGATCATACCCTGGATCATATAAATAGAAGCAGAAGGAACCTTTGCAAGCAGCTGCATCTTCACACCTCCTGCATTGAGGGCTCCGAACAGAATACCCGATACGATGATCCCCACCGGGCTGCAGCCGCCAAGAAGGGCCACTGCAACACCGCTAAAGCCAAAGTTATTGGAAAAGCCCTCTGTAAGGAAGTACTGCAGGCCGATAATATTGATAATACCGCCAAGACCCGCAAAGCCGCCTGCCAAAAACATGGACAGGATAGAGTTGACGGGGATATTCATACCGGAATACCGGCCTGCGTTGGGATTCATGCCAATCACACGCATCTCATAGCCTCTGGTCGTCTTCCACATGAATACATAGTAAATGAGCACTGCGATCAAAGCAAAGATGATACCCAGATGAAGCCTGGTCTGAGGAAGAATGATCGGAAGCTTCACTGCATCTACAACGGAAGGCATACGGGGCGCAGCTCCCGGAGTTGCATCACGGAAAGGCGGATTTGTCACGCAGAAACTTACAAACTCCAGAGCAATATAATTGAGCATGATCGTGGTGATCAGCTCACTGGCTCCAAATTTCATCTTTAAAACCGCAACGATCAATCCCCACAAAGCACCGCCGATAAAGCCGCACAGAAGAACGAACAGGATATGGATCACTGGCGGAAGTCCATGGATATGGGAGCCGGCCAGAGAACCCAGAATCGCTCCGATATAAAGCTGCCCCTCCGCGCCCAGGTTTACCATACCGCAGCGCAGGGCAATAGCATAGCTGAGAGCAGTGAAAATAAGAGGGGTTGTCTGGATCAGGGTTTCTGCAATGGAGTTTTTGCTTCCAAATGCCCCCTTTAACAAGCTGGAATACGCTTTTCCTGCATCATAGCCCATAGCTGACAGTATGACCGCTCCCAGCACCAGCGCAACGACAATTGAGGCAAGCGGAAAGGTTAATTCCTTTAATTTTTTCACAATTTCTTTCTGCATATCTTTTTCCATCCTTTTGTTCAGGCACTTTTGACAAAAGGAGCTGCCAGAAACGTTCCTGACAGCTCCAATTCAATGACCATGGTTCAATTACTGAAGAGAAATCTCAACCTCTCCCTTTGCCATCTTGTCAATGGTTTCCTGAAGCCTTGTCTTTGCTTCATCGTTTACATCACCGAACCACTCGGTTGCATAAACAACACCCTTGTTTGCTCCATAGGTTTCTACCTCGGTTGGATTTAACTCACCCTTTGCATATGCGTCAAAGGTAGACTTAATTGCAATGGCAACATCCTTTACAATGATAATTTTAGTAGCAGTAGGAGCAGATGATTCCTGTCCAAGGCCGCAGCCAACTGCCATAACGCCTTTCTCCTCTCCTGCTTCCATGATGCCTACGCTGGCGTCATTTGCCATAGGAGAAATAACATCGGCTCCGCCCTCGATGATTGAGATGGCAGTTTCCTTTGCCTGGTTTACATCTGTAAAGCTTCCCGTGTTGATGCGGGTTGCTTCTACATTCAAGCCGTAGGTGGAATTGACATAGTCAACACCCTGCTGGAAACCGGAAGATCCCAGCTTAATGGGATTGATCTCCTGTCCGCCTACAAAGCCAACCTTTCCAGTCTCAGACAGGAGAGCTGCTGCAACACCCTGCAAAAAGCCCTGCTCCTCATCTGCGATGCGGACAGAAATAAAGTTGCCGTCTACGATGGTTCCGTTGATCTGCACAAAGGTTGTATCCGGGAAGTCCTTTGCAACAGGAGTACAGTAATCCTGATAGGAATTGGTGGTCAGATAAACCAGATTAAAGCCCTCGGAAGCGTATGTACGGGCTGCCTCAGCAGCATCTGTATCGCTGATGTTTTCCATATAAGCAATCTCTGCACCGGCTTCTTCAATGGACTTTAAACCATTGTACTGGGTTTCATTCCAGTTTCCGTCATTGATCGCTCCTCCAAAGATAGCTGCAACCTTTAAGCCGGAAGCTTCCTTCGCCTCCCCGCCCTCAGCGGTCTTGCTGCCCTCTTCCTTCGCTGCCTCGGTAGATGCCGGAGCTGCTGCAGACTCCTCTGTTTTGCTGCCGCAAGCGGTCAGTGCTGTCATTGTCATAGCTGCCGCAAGCATCAGTGCTGTTAATTTTTTCATAAATCTGTCCTCCTTTTTGTTTTTCCCCTCCTTTTTCGCAGGAAATGGGGATTTGAGAAACATCAATTACTTAACACCTCTATTATGGCAAATCTGGATAAAATTGTCAATATATTAACTCTTTTTTATAAAAAAGAACGAAAAATACGAAAAATAAAGGAAATAAAGCGAAATGCAGAAATTAAAAAAAATCTCCGGAATTGCTTCCGAAGATCTTTTTATTTTTAATTGAGTAAGGAGAAATTAGTCCTCTACGCTTACGATCTCGCGCTTATTATAGCTTCCGCAAGCTTTACATACTCTATGAGGCATCATCAGGGCTCCGCACTTGCTGCACTTAACCAGATTTGGTGCGCTCATCTTCCAGTTTGCTCTACGGCTGTCTCTTCTTGCTTTAGAAGATTTATTCTTTGGACAAATAGACATGGTTTACACCTCCTTCAACTGTTTAAAAATATCCTGGATAACTGACATTCTCGGGTCCAGTGACTTGCCTGCGCAGTCACAAGTCCCACGGTTGAGATTTGTGCCACATCTATTGCAAATTCCCTTACAGTCTTCACTGCAGAGAACTCTCATAGGCAGGTTCAGGGTTAACTCATTACCAACCAGCTGGTCGACATCCAGATTATAACCTTTGATATAGAACTGCTCATCCAGATCTGCAATCCGGTCTTCACCGGTCTGCTTCATATCCACTTCCTGATCGATCACAAGATCAAAGGAAACCTTTACAGGTTCAAGGCATCTGGCGCAGACCATCGACAGCGTGAGCGCTGCCTCTCCGGTCACGGTAAACACCTTATTACCCTCATTTGTAACAGTCAGCGTTACGGGTTCCTTTTCCACAATCTCATAGTCTCCGTCAGCAGCGTGAAATGAAGTCATCTCCAATGGGACTGTGTAAGTTCTGGACTTTCCCTCAACGGGAAACAGTTCTGATAAGTTGATCAGCATATCATACTCCTTGATATGCACCTTTGTTATTATACATAGGTGCATGGGGTTTGTCAACAAAATTTTGCCATATTTTTACCGAACTCTTTTTTACAGGCAAAAACCGCTGTCAAGCAGCTTTACTTTACAAGGCGAAGGGTCTCTCTTGCGATTGCCAGCTCCTCATTGGTTGGGATCAGCATTACCTTAACCTTGGAATCAGGAGCAGAAATAACGGTGCGCTTTCCTCTTACATCATTAGCAGCATCGTCGATCTTTACGCCCAGATAGCCCAGGTACTCGCAGACTTTCTTTCTGGTTGCCTTGTCATTCTCACCTACGCCGGCTGTAAAGGCAATGGCATCCACACCGTTCATGGCTGCAGTGTAAGCGCCTACATACTTAGCTACACGATATACGAATGCATCCAGAGCTACCTCTGCTAAATGGTTGCCCTCTTTTGCAGCATTCTCAATATCACGGAAGTCGCTGGAGATGCCGTTTGTCATGCCCAGAACGCCGGACTTCTTATTTAATACATTGAGAACCTCATTTACATCCATGTTCTCTTTGTTTGCAATAAACTGTACCACAGCAGGGTCTACGTCACCGCTTCTGGTACCCATGATCAGGCCCTCAAGAGGAGTAAGTCCCATGCTGGTGTCCACGCACTTGCCGCCGATGGAAGCAGATACGCTGGCGCCGTTTCCTAAATGACACACGATCACCTTTGCATTCTCCGGATCCAGACCGCCGAACTTGATCGCCTCGCCGGATACGAACATGTGGCTGGTTCCGTGGAAGCCGTAGCGGCGGATGCTGTATTTCTCAAAATACTCATGAGGAATCGCATACATATAAGCTTTCTCAGGCATAGCCATACCAAAGGCTGTATCCCATACAGCTACGTTTGGCTTTCCGGGCATAGCCTCCTCGCAGGCCTCGATACCCATCAGGTTTGCAGGGTTGTGCAGAGGTCCAAGGTCGAAGCACTCGCGGATCACACGCTTTACATCATCATTCACAACAACGGAATCGCTGTATACCATACCGCCGTGAAGTACGCGGTGGCCGATCGCAGAAATCTCATCTGTGTTTGTGATCACACCATGGTCTGCATCCTGCAGAGCTTCCATAACAAGGCTGATCGCTACAGTATGATTTGGCATCGGCTGCTCAAGCACGAACTTGTCCTTGCCCTCTGGCTGGTGGGTCAGCTTGGATCCGTCAATACCGATACGCTCGCAAAGGCCCTTTGCGATCACGTTTTCATTCTCCATATCGATCAGCTGGTACTTTAAAGAGGAACTTCCGCAGTTGATAACTAAAATCTTCATGATAGATATTTTCTCCTTTTACATATTCTGGCACTGTACGGCTGTAATTGCCACAACACCCACGATGTCGTCAGCAGAGCAGCCCCTGGACAGATCGTTTACAGGTCTGGCAATGCCCTGGCACATTGGGCCGTAAGCCTCTGCCTTGCCAAGTCTCTGAACCAGCTTGTAGCCAATGTTGCCTGCATCCAGATCCGGGAATACCAGAACGTTTGCATGGCCTGCTACCTTGCTGTCAGGAGCCTTGGAGGCGCCGATCTCAGGAACGATCGCAGCATCCAGCTGAAGCTCGCCGTCTAAAGCCAGCTCAGGAGCCATCTCCTTTGCGATCCGTGTAGCTTCTACTACCTTGTCAACGTCAGCATGCTTTGCGCTTCCCTTGGAAGAATGGGACAGCATGGCAACCTTTGGCTCATGGCCCGTAAGCATCTTAAAGCTCTCTGCAGAGGAAACAGCGATCGCTGCCAGCTCTTCCGGATTCGGATTCTGGTTCAAACCGCAGTCAGCGAATACGAAGGTTCCGTTGTCGCCCAGATCACAGTTCGGCACTTCCATTAAGAAGAAAGCGGAAACCAGCTTGGTGCCGGGAGCTGTTTTAATAACCTGAAGGCAGGGTCTTAAAGTATTGGCGGTAGAATGGCAGGCGCCGGAAACCATTCCGTCGGCATCTCCGTTCTTGATCATCAGGCAGCCATAGTAAGCATAATCGCTTAAGATAGTCTCCCTTGCCTTCTCAGGAGTCATCCCCTTTGCCTTTCTCAGCTCTACGAATAAATCAATATATTCCTGAGTCTTCTCATAGGTCTGAGGGTTTACGATGGTAGCGCCGGAAACATCCAGGCCCTCGCTGTGCTCGCCGATATCCTCAGGCGTACCGATGATGATCAGGTTAGCCAGTCCTTCCTTTAAAATCTTTTCAGCAGCTACCCATGTTCTGCGATCCATGGACTCCGGAAGAACGATGGTTTTTTTATCTGCTCTTGCTTTTTCTTTGATAATATCGATTACTGCCATAATCTTATTTACCCCTTTCCTTATGTTAAAGCATATAGTCTTATTATATACGCACCCGTAACCGGAAACAAGTCGATTTTCATAAATTTTTGCATTTTTTTGAATACCTGTACCGAAGGACACAAAAAGTCCCCGAAAATGAGTTTTTCTCTTCCGGGGGCTTTCACTGCCGATACGCCGCGGGGGCGGTCAGATTTTTTCGTAACGGTCTACATTTATCACAAAGATGGTTGCGCCGCCCACATCTACCGTCATGGGCATCGTTGCATAATTTACCATTGTCGTACCGGAGATATAGGGCATATTTACAGTCAGCTTCTGATGCTGTCCGCACTCCTGCTTAATGATGGAAATAACCTCTTCTACCTTATCGTCTTCTGCACCGATCATCAGTGTGGTATTCCCTTTTTTCAGGAAACCTCCAGTGGTAGACAGGCGGGTTACGCTGTAGCGGTGTTGTGTAAGCTGGCTTACCACATCATCCTCATTGTCATTGCGTACGATTGCATATATTAACTTCATAAGCCAAACCTCCTTTTTCGGTTTATTGAAGCTATTATATCACACAATTCTGAAAAATGGTGTAAAAATTTTTATTTTTACGGATTATTTTTATGAGTTGGCTGCCGGCTTTGTTCCCAGTGTAATGGACACTTCATGCTCTACGTATGCACCGTTTACCAGAGACTGTACCGTAAGAGTAATTTCAGCCCCTCCCTCATAATAGGCCAGCATATCCTTCAGCTCCTCCATCGTGGTAATGGACTGGCCGTCAAATTTGGTAATGATATCCTTTTCCTTCAGATCCGAAGATGCTGCTGCACCTCCGGGAACAATCTTGTATACATATACGCCTACCGGCATGCCATAAGCCTGTGAGGTTCCTGCATCAATATTAGTTCCCTGAATGCCAAGGTAGCCCTGAGATGCTTCATCTACCGCTTCTCTTGTTTTCTTGGTCATCAGACCGTCTAAAATTTCCCGGGCGCTGGAAATAGGGATTGCAAAGCCCATACCTTCTACCTCTGTGGAAGCAGTTTTGGCTGCATTGATACCGATTACATTTCCCTGAAGATCAATGAGGGCGCCGCCGCTGTTTCCGGGATTAATGGCCGCATCGGTCTGGATATAGGTATGGACAATGCCGTTTTCATCCGTGATCTGGCGGTCTAAGGCACTGACATAGCCTACGGTAACAGACTGGCCATACCCCAGAGCATTTCCGATAGCAATTACCTGCTGTCCTACTTTTGCATTATCCGAATCTCCCATAGCAGCAATCTGGATTTTGCTCATGGTATCGGAAGGAATATCTGAAAGTTTTACAGCGATGATCGCCAGATCCGTGGCTGAATCTGTACCCTTAATAGCAGCAGAAACGTCTTTGTTGTCTGAAAATGTAACTGTAAGATCGGTAGAACCGGCTACTACATGGTTATTGGTAGCAATAAGAAGCTCTGTGTCATTCTTTCCTACAATAATGCCGGAACCGCTGCTCTGTGTCTGGTACGCCTGTGTCCTTCCAAAGAAATCCCTCTGCTGGATGGTCATGGTATCTGTAATCGCTACAATAGACGGCATGGCCTTCTCCACAATCGCGGAAACATCCGTTACAGTGGAAACTGTGGTTGTGTTTCCGCTGCCCGGCATAGTATTTGGCGCCGTTTCCTGAGCCTCTGTTGCAGCCTGCGGCTGTTCCTGTACATCAGCCGTGATTCCTGTCACATTCATCAGTCTGGAACCTGCATAGTTAACGCCTGTCATCACACCGCCGGATACCGTGCCAAACAGGACAGCTGCCGCAGTAATCCCTGCTGCCCTGCGCATCATGCGCTTTCCAGAAGATGTTTTTTTCTTTTTTTCATATTTCCGGCTGTCCCCGGAAAAATCCCTGTCCTGTCGGAACTGGTTATTGTATGGGGTATTTTCCCTCCAGGATGCATTTTCACCGGAAGGATGGTTCTGCAGCGGTTCTGCTTCCCTGCTCCGGGGTTCATCTGTGCTGCATCCCTCTTCCAGCTTTTGGGGCGTAGTCCAGTTTACCTTTCTTTCCTCTCTTTCATCCTGATTCATCTGCTCTCTATCTTTTTCTTCGTACATAACGAATGCTCCTTTCGTACACTTCCTTTTGATGGTTCAATCATACGAAAGAGAATTGTTTGATTTGTGACGAAATTGTGGAGATTTTGTGTCCTTGTGTTTATGTTCCTGCCTGTTAAACTGCAGGCCGTTTTAAGTTTCCGATTGATAATTTTTCAAAAACAGGTAATATAATAGTGAGAATACGGCAGTTCTGCCGCTAAAGGAGCAGCTTATGAATATAACCGGAATTATTGCAGAATATAACCCTTTTCACGGAGGACACTGTTTTCATATAGAAGAAGCAAAAAAAAAGACAAATGCCGATTACTGCATTGTCGTTATGAGCGGGGATTTTGTCCAGCGGGGAGAACCGGCTGTTTTTGATAAATACCTCCGAACAAAAATGGCTCTGATGGGAGGGGCAGATCTTGTGATCGAGCTGCCCTCCGTCTTTGCGGTCAGCAGCGCCGAAGACTTTGCCGCCTGCGGGGTAAATCTTTTAAGCCGGCTGGGAGCCGTAACCCATCTCTGCTTCGGAAGTGAGGATGGAAATCTGGAAGGAATCCAGGCCGCTGCAAAGATTTTATCCGATGAAAGCCCTGATTTTTCAGCCCGTCTGCGGGAAGGATTAAAGCTGGGCTTAAGCTGGCCCCAGGCAAGAAACAGAGCCCTTCTTTCCATGGACATATGTTCCTGTTTCAAGGAGGATTCATTAAGCCGCCTTCTGGGATCTCCAAACAATCTTCTGGGAATTGAATACTGCAAAGCCATTTTCCGTTGCCGCAGCACCATCCGTCCTGTAACCATCCAGAGAAAGGGACAGGGATATCACGATAAAACGCTGGAATCGGGACAGGCATCCGCATCTGCGATCCGAAAAAGCCTTCTTGCATCTCAGCCGGAAAAAAAAGCCCGGTCTCACGAAGATTGTGTTTCCTGGGAGCCTCCCATTTCTTTATCGTCCCACATTCCACCCCACATTCTCCCGCTTTATTCCCAAGGAAGGATTCTTGGGCCTGAAGACTGCGCAGGGCTTCTAAACTACCGCCTTCTTTCCCTGTTCCATAAGGGGGAGGATCTGACTGCGTTTTCAGATGTATCTAAGGAACTGGCTGACCGGCTCACCGGACAGCTGCTGCAGTATGAGGGCTGGGAAGGAAGGATCCGCCAGTTAAAAACAAAGCAGTATACCTATACGCGGATCAGCCGCTCTCTGACCCATATTCTTCTGGAAATCACAGATGCGCAGGTATTAAAGGCCAAGGAACTGGGCTATTCCCCCTATGCCAGGATCCTGGGCTTTAAAAAAGAGGCAGGATCTCTTTTGTCTCTTTTAAAGAAACAGTCTGAGATCCCGCTTATTACAAAAACTGCAAATGCCTCACAAATCCTTACTGAGGAAGCCATGACGCTTTTTAAGCAGGATCTGTTTGCCTCCCATGTACGCCAGAGTATGGAAGCAGCAAAATATGGACAGACCGGGCGAAACGAATTTAATCAGCCCATCTGCATTATATAGCCGGTCAGTCCTGCCCTTCTTTCCGGCATCATTCATCTGTTCCTGCACGTTCTCCTGTTCCAAGCTCCGGCGCAAGAAGCCGTACGATCGCCGGATCTGCCTGGAGAAATTCCAGAAGCTTTCTAAGTTCTGTGCCGGTCTTCTCCCGTGCCTTTTTGAAAGCAGCGTCATTTCCCTGGCGGACTGCCCGAATGAGGATGTTTTTGGGAGTGTGTTCCATGTCGATAAATTCCAAAATCTGGGTACGATAGCCCCGGTACTCCAGTACCTGAGCCCGGATGGCATCCGTATACAGGGCAGCCATACGCTCTTTGATCAGGCCATAGCCAAATACCGGCTTCATTAACGGATTTTCAATCTGGCGGTTTAACTCATGCTGGCAGCAGGGAACAGACAAAATCACCTTTGCTCCCCATCCCACAGCCTTTTCCATAGCGTAGTCCGTAGCCAGATCACAGGCATGAAGGGTTACAACCATATCCACCCGATCTACGCCTTCGTAGGAAGCAATATCCCCGCAGCAGAAGCTTAAGCGGTCATAACCATAGGATTTTGCCAGAGTATCACAGCGGCAGATCACATCTTCCTTTAAGTCAAGGCCGATGATCCGGATCGGATACCCCCTTAGCTCCTTCAGATAATAATACATAGCAAAGGTCAGATAGGACTTTCCGCAGCCAAAATCCAGGATCACAGACTCTCTCGCAGGATCCAGATTCGGGAGAATATCTTCGATAAATTCCAGGAACCGGTTGATCTGGCGGTATTTATCATAACGGCTGCGGACAACCTTTCCTTCTGCCGTCATAACCCCCAGATCCACTAAAAAAGGAACCGGGATTCCCTCTTCCAGAATATAACGCTTTTTGCGGTTGTGCTCCAAAAGGCGCAGCCCGTTTTCCTGTCCGTCAAAGCGCGGACGGATTTTTTCAGAACCGGCAGCCTCTGTCCGTTCCTTCCTTCGGATTTTTACGGTTATTTTTCCCTTTTTGCTTACCAGAACCACTCCGGTTCCATGAATACCGCTCATCTCTGCCTGTCTGAAATTCTTATTAAGCATCTGGCAGACATAGGCGACCGCCTCTTCTTTCGTCAGGTTTCGGTGAAAGGCCTGTTTTCCTATCTGTTCCTCTGCCTGAAATACCAGCTCCCCCTTTAAAAGCAGGGGACGGATCCGGCTGCGGCTGCACCCGGAAGGCTCTGTGGGATGGCTTAAAAGCAGCCGCTCCAGCCCCTCATCTAAAAACAGCTCCAGCCCTTCTTCCAGCTTTTTGCGTTCATTTTGATCCATGGGAACACTCCTTTTTATTTCAGTCTGTTTCAGCCTTCCTTCCAGTTTTTTCTCAAAAGCTCCGGACAGGCCTCCAGATGGGCATAGTCATTAAAGCGTTCCAGTGTAAAACGCCTGTGGCCTCTGTCCCATTTTAACTGTGTGATACTTGTATTTTCCAGATCCTTTCCAAGAAGCCTCCATTTTTCCAGAGGCATCCCCAGATACCAGGCTGCCATGGTTCGGATCACTCCGCCGTGAGTCACCACGGCAATCCTCTCATGACCACTCTCTGCAAGCCGTTCCAAAACCGGGCCTGCCCTGCGGATCACATCTGCCGCACATTCTCCGCCCGGATAGGGCAGATCCTCTGTCATGGCAGCCTGACGCTCTTTAAATTCCCGGAAGCGAACTGCGATCTCTTCATCTGGAAGCCCCTCCATTTCCCCAAAAGAAATCTCTCCAAGCTCCGGACAGACCTGATGAGGCAGGCGTAAAAAACGGTTTATCTCCTCAGCCGTCTGTACCGCCCGGATCAGGCTGCTGGAATAAAGAACCTCAATTCCCCAGTCTGCAAGCCTATGGCCAAGAAGGGCAGCCTGACGGCGGCCCTCCGGGGAAAGATCCACATTTACATTACAGAGCCTGCTGCTCTGGCGGCCATGACGTATAAGATACAGCTCCATAAACCGGCCTCTTAATTCTTAAAGCTGTGGATAGGAGCAGGAATCCGTCCGCCTCTTGTCACAAACTTCTCGCAGGAAAATGTATTAACGGGAATAATCGGAGCATATCCTAAAAGTCCGCCAAATTCCGCCGTATCTCCTACCTTTTTTCCGATCACAGGGATCAGGCGTACTGCGGTTGTTTTCTGGTTTACCATACCAATGGCAGCCTCATCCGCAATGATGCCGGCAATGGTAGAAGCTGGTGTGTCACCGGGAATGGCGATCATATCGAGGCCTACTGAGCAGACGCAGGTCATGGCCTCCAGCTTCTCAATGGTAAGGGCGCCAAGGCTTACAGCATCGATCATGCCCTGATCCTCACTGACCGGGATAAATGCACCGCTTAAACCGCCTACATAAGAGGACGCCATAACGCCGCCCTTCTTTACCTGATCGTTTAACATGGCAAGAGCCGCTGTGGTGCCGGGAGCGCCTACCCGTTCTAAGCCGATCTCCTCCAGAATTTCTGCCACGCTGTCGCCTACCGCAGGAGTAGGGGCCAGAGAAAGGTCAATGATGCCAAAGGGAATACCCAGACGTCTGGAAGCTTCCTGGGCTACCAGCTGGCCTACGCGGGTGATCTTAAAGGCCGTCTTTTTGATGGTTTCACAGAGCACCTCAAAATTAGCACCTCTCACCCTTTCCAGAGCCACCTTCACAACGCCCGGGCCGCTGACACCTACATTGATAATGGCGTCAGCCTCTGTAACGCCGTGGAATGCACCTGCCATAAATGGATTATCGTCGGGAGCATTGCAGAATACCACCAGCTTGGCACAGCCTAAGGAGTCATTGTCCTTTGTTGCCTCAGCCGTTTCCGTCACAATCCGTCCCATGAGCTCTACCGCGTCCATGTTCAGGCCTGTCTTTGTGGAGCCCACGTTGACAGAACTGCAAATCCGTTCGGTCTGAGCCAGGGCCTGGGGGATGGAAAGAATCAGATTCTTATCTGCTGTGGTCATTCCCTTGCTTACCAGTGCAGAATAGCCGCCGATAAAGTTTACTCCCACTTCCTTTGCCGTCCGGTCCAGAGTCTTTGCAATGGTCACAAAATCCTCCGGCTTTTTGCAGGCTGCACCGCCCACCAGCGCAATCGGGGTAACGGAAATACGCTTATTTACAATGGGGATTCCAAAATCACGTTCAATATCCTTTCCGGTAGAAACCAGATTCTTTGCCAGAGTAGTGATTTTTGTGTAAATTTTTTCATTCAGAGCATCCAGATCACTGTCCGCGCAGTCTAAAAGGCTGATACCCATGGTAATGGTGCGGACATCCAGCTTTTCATGCTCAATCATGTTGTTTGTTTCATTTACTTCATAAATATTTATCATAGCCCGTCTGTTCCTTCCCTTTTTTGCGCTTATCAGATTCTGTGCATCTTTGTGAAGATTTCTTCTCTCTGGATCTTAACAGAAACGCCGATTCCCTCTCCCAGCTTTTCAAGCTCCTCTGCCGCCTGTCCGAAGGAACTGTCCAGAGCACTGATGTCCACGATCATCATCATGTTGAAATATCCCTGTACAATGGTCTGGGAAATGTCCAGAATATTGATGCGGTGCTCTGCCAGATAGGTACATACCTTTGCAATAATTCCTACTGTGTCTTTTCCAACTACTGTAATGATTGCTTTGCTCATGCTCATTCTCCTCTTTCATTGTAATGGCTATATTATATATTAAACTCGCTAATAACAGCAAGAATAATTATAAGTAAACAACATCGCTCATCCTGTCTCTGGATGCTACGGAGATAGAAAAATCAGATGCTCCGTAGGGGCAGTCGCCCTCATCAATTTCCAGACGGACCGTTTCATAAGCCAGCTCCGGATAATTGTTTTCCTTGCTCAGATGGCCTAAAAAGATCTTTTTTAAACGGTCATGGAGGATCCGGCTTAAAAGACGTCCTGCATTTTCGTTGGACAGATGGCCGTGATCTCCCAGGATCCTGCGTTTTAAAGGATAGGGATAGGGGCCTGTCTCCAGCATCCGGACATCATGGTTAGACTCTAAAAGCACTGCGCCAAGGCCCTTAAGATTCTCTACAATGTATTCATCAAAATGGCCCATGTCCGTGGCCACGGCTACACATTTTTTCTGGTGCTCTACCCGGTATGCAACCGGATCTGCTGCATCATGGTCGATCTTAAAGGGATGTATCTTAAGATCTCCCACCATAAAATCCACATCCGGATCAATGGGCTTTAAAAGCTCTCTGTCAAAATTTCCCAGGCTGCTGCAGGAGGCGATTCCCGCCAGAGTCTTTCTCGTACCGTAAATGGGCAGATGGTACTTTCTGGAAATCACCCCAAGCCCCCGGATATGATCCGAATGCTCATGAGTGATCAGAATCCCTGCCATATCGCCTCCTGCCAGCCCAAGCTCATTTAACCCTGCCATGATGCGTTTATTGCTGATTCCGGCATCTACCAGGATATGAGTCTGATCGGAGCCGATATAAATACAGTTTCCGCTGCTTCCGCTTGCTATGCTTACCATTCTCATGTATCTATTCCTTCCCGTCCGTGCAGCAGCTCCCTTACCTGCCCGGCTGTATATTCCTGACTGTGGTTGTTATCGATCACCGCATCTGCCAGAGCACGAAACTCTTCATCCGAAGCCTGGCTTTCCATAATTGCCTTCGACTTTTCCAGAGAATAGCCCCGGCTCTCCATCAGGCGGGATATACGGTTTTCTTCTGATGTATAAAGATACCACATTTCATCGCACTTGTCACGAAATTCTTTTGAAGGAAGGGCTGTTTCTATGACAACTCTCTCATTGCCGCAGGAATATGCCTCCGTAAGGACCGCGTTCCAGGTCAGCGGATGTGTGATCGCATTTACCTGTTTTCGTTTTTGTGGATCCTTAAAGATCTGCTCTGCCAGTCGGGCCCGGTCAATCCTGCCGTCGGGTCCTAAAATATCCCGGCCGAAAAGAGCAGCTATCTCTTCAAAGGCTGCCTCCCCCGGCTCCAAAAGCCTCCTTGCCGTAAGATCGGTCTGAATTACATAAAAACCGTAGTGATCTTCCAAAAGCGTAAGAACCGTGCTCTTTCCTGCCCCCACGCCTCCGATCAGGCCAAGGATAAAGGTCTGTTTTTCTGCCATCGTCTGCCCTCCTGAATGTTCTATTTGGCGTCAAACCATGAAGCTCCCGTCTGGGCTTCCACCTCCAGAGCGACCTGTAAGCTGGCTGCATGCTTCATGCGGTCTGTCAGAAGATTTTTTACCTCTTCCTCTTCCTCTAACGGAGATTCAATCAAAAGTTCATCGTGGATCTGCAGGACAATCCGGGAACGCAGCCCTCTTTTCCTTAACTCCCGATCCACATCGATCATGGCAATCTTCATAATATCCGCCGCGGAACCCTGGATGGGAGAATTCATAGCCACACGCTCTCCAAACTGACGCTGCATGAAATTGGATGACTTAAACTCAGGGATGGGCCTGCGCCGTCCGTAAAGGGTAGTCACATAGCCCTGCTCCTTTCCCTGCTTTACCAGACCGTCCAAAAAGGCCTTTACTCCGGGATAGGATTCAAAATATCGTTCAATATACTCCTTTGCTTCCTTTCGGGAGATGCTTAAGTCCTCGCTGAGCCCAAAGGCACTGATGCCGTAAACAATGCCGAAGTTGACCGCCTTGGCGTTGCGCCGCTGAAGAGGCGTCACCTTATCCAGAGGCACATGGAATACCTGGGAAGCCGTAGCTGCGTGGATATCCCTGGACTCTCTGTAAGCCTCGATCAGCCCTGCATCCCCGGACATATGGGCCAGGATACGAAGCTCGATCTGAGAATAATCCGCATCAATAAAAATACAGCCTTCCTTTGGCACAAATACCCGGCGTATCTCCCGTCCGAGCTCCATACGGACGGGTATATTCTGAAGATTGGGTTCTGTACTGCTGATGCGGCCTGTAGCTGTAATGGTCTGGTTAAATTTGCCGTGGATGCGGCCGTCCTCTCTGATAAATCCGGCCAGACCCTCCGCGTAGGTGGAATTTAACTTGGCAAGCTGGCGGTAATCCAGGATTTTCTGCACCACCGGATGGTCTGCCGCCAGCTTTTCCAGCACATCTGCCGCCGTAGAATAGCCCGTCTTTGTCTTTTTTCCACCCGGAAGCTTCATTTCACCAAAGAGAATCTCTCCCAGCTGCTTAGGGGAATTGATATTAAATTCTCTTCCCGTATCCTCATATATTTCTTTTTCCAGACGGGCAATCCCAACCTTTAGCTTGTCTCCGTATTCCTTTAATTTTTCTCTCTGAACCTGTATGCCTTCCTTCTCCATATGATACAGACTGTAAATCAGCGGCATTTCAATCTCTGTGTACAGTGTATACATTTCTTCATCCAAAAGGCGTTTTTTCAAAATCCCTGCGGATTTCCATACCGCATAGGCCATATAGCAGGCACAGTCTGCCGCCTTTTCCTCTCCCTGAACCAAAAGATCACCGATCTGGCCTTTTCCAAGAAGATCCGTCCGGGAAGGCAGGTCTTCTGAAAGGTAATCCTTTGCAAGGGTATCATAATCGTAGGTATCTTTTAAGGGATTTAAAAGATAGCCCGCCACTCCCGCATCATAAACAGGTGCTGAATCTTCCAGTTCCAGCACAGGAAGCATAGCCTTTAAATCCAGAACCCACACCGGATGAGAACCGCCGCAGATTTTTTTTGCCTCCCGGATCAGATCCTTACTGCTTATCTCTTTCCCGGTACGAATACAGTAAATCTCCTTCTCTCCCAGACAAAGTCCCATACCTGCCGCTGCAAAAACCTCGCTTTCTTCTGTTTCATCCGGCTTAAGGCCGCCTGCATCATCGAAAGAAAAGGAAAGCTGTTCTTCTCCTGCACTGCCTTCTTCCTCAGGAAGCACTGCAGAGGCAAAAATCAGCTGCATTCCTGTTACAGCTGCATTCCGGGCCTTTTTTAAGACCGCCTCTGCCTCCTTCCTTCCGGTAATAACCTGAAACTGTTCTTTGATTTCCAGAGGATTTTCCCCTGCCGCATCCGGAGAAAAACGGCTTAAAATGGACTTAAAACCCATACGCTTCATAAACCGGAACGCCTGAGGGGTGTACAGATTCTCCACCTTTGCATCCTCATAAGAAAATTCCACCGGACAGTGGGTGCAGATAGTGGCAAGCTCCTTGCTCATCTGTGCTAAATCATAATGTTCTCCCAGGGCCTTCTGTGCTCTGGGCGGACGGATCTCCTCCAGATGGGCATAGGCATTTTCAATGGAACCGTAAGACACGATCAAACTGGTCGCCGTCTTTTCTCCAATGGAAGGAACTCCCGGTATATTATCAGAGGAATCGCCCATAAGAGCCTTTACATCAATAAATTCTTCCGGGGAAACCTGATACTCCCGTTTTACATCTTCCGGATAATAATCATGGATCTCTGTCGTTCCCCGGCTGGTTTTGGGAATACGGATCTTAATATGGCTGTCTGCCAGCTGTAAGAGATCCCGGTCTCCCGAAACAACCGATACCTCAACACCCTTCTCCTGGCACCGCTTTGCCACGGTTCCCAGAATATCGTCGGCCTCATAGCCGGCCAGAGTCAGGATTGGGATTTCCATGGCGGTCAGGGCTTCTTTTATAAGAGGCACCTGCTCTCTTAACTCTTCGGGCATAGGCTTTCGGGTCCCCTTGTATGCATCAAACATTTTGTGGCGGAAAGTAGGCTCAGGCAGGTCAAAGGCCACTGCCAGATGATCCGCCTTCTCCTCCTCTAAAATCTTCAGCATAATATTTAAAAAGCCGTATACCGCATTGGTATGCAGCCCCTCTGCATTGGTCAGATCCGGTACTCCGTAAAAGGCACGGTTTAATATACTGTGTCCGTCGATCAGTACAAGTTTGTCCATATTTTTTCAATTCCTCCTATTCTAAACGCCAAAGAATCCCCAGATGCGTAGCTGCAGGATCAGAACCAGAAGCACCGACCAGAAGCATAATGTGTTCACTGCATAAACCGCCGTGCGCAGAATATCCAGTGAGTGAATTCTCTGCCTGGACAGCTCCAGGGCTGTTTCCAGAGCGCCCTTTATATTGTACGTTCCGCTTCCCTCATCTAACTGCCTGATCCCCACATCTACGGTAAAATAGATTTCCAGCTCCTCCCTGCACTCCGGGCAGTGATCGATATGCTTTAAAAAGCCTTCCAGCTCCTGATCGGTAATACTTCCATTGATATAGGGCATCACAAGACGCTCCGCTTCCTCACAGGTCATATAAATGGCACCTCCTTTGGGCCGCTGTGAATGTAAATCCATGCTTTATATCATACAATAAAAAAATATGGTTTTCAACCAAAGTCCCCTACTGCATTTTCAAAAATCCATTCCTGAAAAACAAAAAAGCCTCAAAAGCTGTATTTTCAAGCTTTTAAGACTTTTCATCCTGCCGGCGGCGGGACTTGAACCCGCACGCGGTTACCCGCAACAGATTTTGAGTCTGCATCGTCTGCCATTCCGACACACCGGCATTGTTTCACAACGGTTGTTATTTTACCATAAACGTCAGATTTTGGCAAGTGCTTTTCTGTTTATTTTTTCTTGTCCCCTGTGCATGCCGCTTCCAGAACAGATGTTTGCGCCTGATTTTTATATTCCTCCACGATCCCGGCCCTGTTTCGTCCGATCACGTTGCTTAACTCCTTTTCTGTAATCATCCCTTTAAAATACATTTTCACCACATCCATGGGACTGGTCCCGACCCTGGCGATCAGTTCAAGGTATGTCATGGCCTTTTTCCTCCTTCTTGCCCCCACTTTCTTTACACGCTCTAATACTATATGCATCAGCCATGAAAAATATGACTGTTTTTTCCTTTCCTTCACGAATTTGTAAGTTTTTCTTCAAACCCTGTCCATGAGTTTCAGGTATAATTATTTTATTACAAATGAAAAAAGGAGGACCCTATGGATAAAAGCAAGAAAATAATGATCGGAGCAATCGGCACTGTGGTAGTGACCGGAGGTGTGATAATCGGACTGATCCTGGGACGTACGCCGCCAAAAGCGGATCTTTCTACCATTCATACAGAAGCATCAACGGAAGCTCCCGCAGAAAACAAACCGCAGGAAACAAAAGCACCTGAAACAGAACCATCAAAGGCACCTGAAGAATCGGTAACCGCCATCTCTGCAAACGTGATGACCTATACCTCCGGAAAGGTATCTATTGAATATCCGGCGATTGAGCAGATGGAGGATGAGGAAAAGCAGAGCCGGATCAATGAACATTTAAAGGCAAATGCCCTGTCCATTCTGGATGCTTATGAGATCAATGAAAGTGCAGATACCCTTTCTGTTTCCTGCGAAATCATATCCGCCGATCCCAAGCGTCTCACCGCTGTATATACCGGAGAACTGAGCATCGAAGGCGGCGCTCATCCCAGCCACATTTTTTACACCAATACACTGAATCTGAACCAGATGAAGGATATGGGGCTGAATGACTTCACAGACGCCTATACCATGGCAGGCTATGTGCTCAGTGAGGATGTACGCTTTCCAAAGCTGAATGCCGAGGAAACAAGCGCTGCCTTGGAATACCGGAGCACACAGTCTATGGAAGCATTGACCGCTGTTTTTGAAAATGCAGATTTCCCGCTTTCCGAGAAAACAAACTGGCCAGAATCCTTCAGCTATGAAAAACAGGGACGGATTTACTTCTCTCTTCCTGTTCCCCATGCTCTGGGAGACTATGTGATCGTAGAATTTGATCCGGCCACCAAATAAGCGTTAAACGATAATTCCTTGAGTTTTCCATTGCACCCCGGCCTTTTATCCAGTATAATGAATGTACGTTAAAAAATATACAAAGGAGCACTGCTTTTATGGAACAGATAATGGTTTTTAATCATCCGCTGATTCAGCACAAAATTTCAATCCTGCGCAACAAGAGTACCGGAACGAATGAATTCCGCGCCCTGATCGAAGAGATTGCCATGCTTATGGGATACGAGGCTTTAAGAGATCTTCCTTTAGAGGATGTTGAGGTAGAGACACCTTTAGAGACCTGCATGACGCCTATGATCGCCGGACGCAAGCTGGCTGTAGTTCCCATCCTGCGCGCTGGCCTTGGCATGGTAAACGGCATTCTGGCCCTGGTTCCCAGCGCAAAGATCGGCCATATCGGCCTTTACCGCGACGAGGTAACCCATGAGCCTCATGAGTATTACTGCAAGCTTCCAAGCCCCATTGAGGAGCGCACCATCATTGTCACCGATCCCATGCTGGCAACCGGAGGCTCCGCCGTGTCTGCTGTTGATTTCATCAAACAGCATGGCGGGAAAAAAATCAAATTTATGGCGATCATCGCTGCTCCCGAGGGCTTAGAGCGCCTTCACAAGGCACATCCGGATATCCAGATCTATGTAGGCCATCTGGACCGCTGCCTGAATGAAGATGCCTATATCTGTCCGGGTCTGGGCGATGCAGGCGACCGTATTTTCGGCACAAAATAATCCCGTTCCCATCATAAAAAACCTCCTCTCTTTCACAGGTTTTCCCGGATTGAGAGGAGGTCTTTTTATGCGCATCATGCGTTAAATCTTATCTTCTATTTACTTTACTACCTTTACAGTGCTGCTGGAAGCTGCTGTGCTCTTCTTTGCTCTGGTTCTCTTTGGCTTTGGAGCAGGCTCTTCTGCCTCTGCCTTAACGGCTTCAGCTTCTGCATCTCTGTTTTCCTTTACGATCACATTTTCCTGATTCTTGTAAATGGAATTTGCCGCTACACAGCCTCTTACACTGGAAAGAGGATATACAACGCTGTTTTTTCCGATTACGGTACCCGGATTTAATACGCTGTTACAGCCAACTTCAACACAGTCTCCTAAGATTGCGCCGAATTTCTTAAATCCAGTCGTCACATCGCCGTCCTCTGCGTGAACCTTTACCAGGCTCTTGTCAGACTTTACATTAGAGGTCACTGCGCCTGCGCCCATATGTGCCTTGTAGCCCAGGATGGAATCGCCTACATAGTTGAAGTGAGGTACCTGAACCTCGTCAAACAGCAGGGCATTCTTTAACTCACAGGAGTTTCCTACTACAGCCTTTTCACCGATGATTACATTGCCTCTTAAAAATGCGTTGTGGCGCACATTGGCTCCCGCACATATGATCATAGGGCCTGTCATCATAATCGTAGGCGCAACCTTTGCAGTTTTATGGATCCAGATATCTTTACCGATCTTCCGATACTCATTTTCAGGAAGAAGGGATCCCAAAGAACGGATGAAATCGCCGATCTCCGGCAGTACCTCCCATGGATATGCGTGATTGTCAAAGATCCTTTCTGCAATGGTATGGCTCATGTCAAAAAGCTCTTTCATCTTCATTTCTTCCAATTTCATTGATCAGTTCTCCTTTTTTGTTTATAAAATACAGCAGCCGCGTCAAAAAGCCCTCTCAGATCGTACTGATTGTTCAGGCGGATCACATTGACGGTTCTTCCTGCTACAAAGCGTTCCAGCTTTTCCATATATTCGCCGGAGGTAATGGAACCCTCGGCTACATAGGTCAATCCCTTTTCCCAGCTGGCTGTAAGCTCCGGATTTAAAAGCTGGCGGATGGAATGATCCACCACATCATACACCATTTCCCCTAAAAGGGACGGTGTGATCACCTGTGTCTTTCCATTTAAGGAAAGATACTGGATGCTCACCAGTTTTTTTAAAATCTCCGCGCGGGTGGCGCTGGTGCCGATACCGCTTCCCTTGATCTGGGCCCGCAGCTCCTCATCCTCAATGAGCTGGCCCGCATTTTCCATCGCCAGGATCATAGAGCCTGAGGTATATCGCTTGGGAGGTGAGGTTTCCCCTTCCTTCACCCGCAGATCCGCTACAGTAAGTATATCATTTTTTTTCAAATCTGCAAGCACCTGTAACAGTTCTGTTCTGTCAACTTTTGGGGATTCTGCATTATTTTTATCGGGATTCTCCTCTTTCTGCTCCTCAAAGGTCTCTTCCACCCCTGTTTTTTTTGCCAGATTCACATCCGCCACCTTCAAATATCCGGGCTCAGAAAGCACCTTAAAGCCCGCAAAAAAATGCTCCTTTTTCCGCTCCAGCTCCAGGGTATACTTCTGGTAAACGGCAGGCGGATAAAAAATACTTAAAAAACGGCGGCAGATCACCTGATAGACCTTTTCCTGCAAGGGGGTAAGCTGTCTTAAGCTGCCCAGTCCCTGGCCCGTAGGAACGATCGCATAATGATCTGTGATCTGTTTGTCGTTGACATATCTGGTTTTTGCCAGGTTCTGCCAGCTGCTTCCCTGCAAAACCTCCTGCACAAAGGCACTCATGGGGCCGTAGCCGGCCAGTCCGCTTATGTTTTTTCGGATCTCTTTTGCTACCGCCGTGGATAAAACCCTGGCATCCGTACGGGGATAGGTAACCATCTTTTTTTCATACAGCTCCTGAACGACCTTTAACGCTTCATCCGGGCTGATCTTAAACATTTTTGAGCAGTCATTCTGAAGCTCTGCCAGATTGTAAAGAAGCGGCGGATTTTTTGTTTCCTTTTTCTTTTCCTTTGAAACAACGGCAGCTGTAAGCGGTTCCTCTTCCTTTAAATATGCGATCAGCTCCCTGGCCCGTTCTTCCTCCTTAAAGCCGTTATCCTTATAAAGACAGGGCGTTCCAAAATATCTGGAACCTTCCACAGCCTTCCATTCAGTCTCCAGCGGAAGTGTCCGGCCATCCTTTGCCACTGCGTCAAAGGTTCCGATCACACGATAGAAGGGAGTCTTTACAAAGCTTCGTATCTCCCTCTCCCTGCGGACCACCATTCCCAGCACGCAGGTCATCACCCGGCCCACGGAAAGAACCGTAAATTTGGTTCCCAGATAGTTTGACATGGCAGGACCGTACCGCAGGGTAAGCACCCGTGAGAAATTGATTCCCATCAGGTAATCCTCTTTTGCGCGCAGATAGGCAGAAGCAGAAAGATTATCATATTCCGACTCATCCTTTGCTTCCCGGATTCCCCTGAGGATCTCCTCCTCTGTCTGGGAATCGATCCACACACGTTTCTGGCGCTTGTCTTTTACTCCTGCCATCTGAGCCACCAGACGGTAGATATATTCTCCTTCACGCCCGGAGTCCGTACAGACATAGATCGTATCCACATCCGGACGGTTTAAAAGCCCCTTTACCACTGCAAACTGCCTGGCTACTCCGGGAATAATCTCATATTTGAATTCCTTCGGCAGAAACGGCAGGGTCTGCAGGCTCCAGCGTTTAAATTTCATGTCATAGGCATCCGGATAGCTCATCGTCACCAGATGGCCCACACACCAGGTTACAATGGCGTCCTCGGATTCAATATATCCGTCTCCTCGCCGTCCCCGGATCTTTAATGCATCTGCAAACTGCTGGGCTACACTGGGCTTTTCCGCAATGTACAATGATTTTGACATGCGATCCCTCATTTTCCTTTTAATATAAATACCTGGATTCAGGCATATTTAGTTAGTATACCATTAAATAGAAAATATGGCAATAATTGAGTAAAAATCTCATATTAAATTCAACCGTTCTTTGTGGTTTTGCAGTTTATGAGATAAAATCTCACAATTATTTTTTATCCTTGATGTAATCCACACAAACAAAAAGAGCTCTTTGTGAGTTTTTATCTCATCAAAAAGCCCTTTTCTATGCGGATTTTAATATCTGCCTTTTTATTCCGTTTCTGTATAGAACCGATAAACCGTTGTTGTATCGTACACCTCTCCTGCCTTTAAGATCGGGGACGGAAACTCAGGTTTATGGCAGGCATCCGGGAAATGCTGGGTTTCAAAACAGAATGCATGGCGTCCCTCATAGCGGACACCGCCTTTTCCGGGAACCGGGTCGTTCAGGAAATTGGCTGTATAAAGCTGAATGCCAGGAAGATCCGTATACGTCTCCATCATGCGTCCGCTCTTTGGATCCTTCGCTCTTGCTGCAAGAGATAAAATCCCCGGATCGTGATCTAATACCCAGTTATGGTCATAACCATGGCCCAGGATCAATGCTTCATATGGCTCATCAATATCACGGCCCAGAGGCTTCATTTCCGTAAAGTCCATGGGAGTTCCCTCTACTGGGAGAATCTCTCCGGTAGGAATAGATACCTCATCTGCTGGGGTAAACTTAGAAGCAGCCAGCCATACCTCCTGATCCATAACAGAACCGCCATCATGGCCCGCCAGATTAAAGTAGCAGTGGTTTGTGAAGTTGGCAATGGTATCTGCATCACAGATCATATGGTAATGGATCCGGATGCTGTCATCCTCTGTCAGCGTATAGCTTACCTGGATGGATGCATTTCCCGGATAACCCTGATCTTTGTCCGGGCTCTTTAAAGAAAAGGTAAGGCAGCTTCCCTCGTCGGTTTCTGCGGCCTCGCAGTCCCAGAGGCGTCTGTGGTAGAGATCAGGAGCACTGTGGAGATTATTTGGCCCGTTGTTCGCTTCCAGCTTATAATCTTTTCCGTCAATCGTAATCACTGCCCCCCCGATGCGGTTGGCATTTCTTCCGATAATTGCGCCAAAGTGAGGATTGTTGGACAGATAGCCCTCCAGGTTATCATATCCCAGGATCACATCTGCCATTTTCCCCTTTTTATCCGGCACATTCATAGTCACCCAGGTTCCCCCAAGGGTGATAAAGTCTGCGCTTACTCCGTGATGATTCGTCAGCGTATACTTATAAACCGTTTCTCCGGACGGCATCACACCGAATGCCTGTTTTGTAATTGCCATAATTGCTGTTTACCCCTTCCGTTTATGCAAAGCGCGTCCTTTGCTTATTTTTCCTTAATATATCCCTTTGCAGTCAGAAGCTCTGCGCAGAGAACAGCTCCGCCGGCAGCGCCGCGGACAGTATTATGGGAAAGTCCTACAAATTTATAATCGTAAACCGTATCCTCTCTCAAACGTCCCACAGAGATTCCCATTCCGTTTTCAAAGTCCACATCCAGGCTTACCTGAGGACGGTTATCCTCTTCCATATACCGGATAAACTGAGCAGGGGCGCTTGGAAGCTTTAATTCCTGAGGAAGTCCCTTAAAGCGTTCCAGCTTTTCGATCAGTTCTTCCTTTGTAACCTTCTTTTTAAACTTTACAAACACAGCCGCTGTGTGGCCGTTTAATACAGGCACGCGGATGCACTGGCAGGTGATCACAGGAGACTGGGCCTTTACGATCACGCCGTCTTCAATGTGGCCCCAGATGCGCAGAGGCTCCTGCTCGCTCTTTTCTTCCTCTCCGCCAATATAGGGGATAATATTTCCTTCCATCTCCGGCCAGTCCTTAAAGGTCTTTCCGGCACCGGAAATCGCCTGATATGTAGTAGCCACTACCTCATAAGGCTCAAATTCCTTCCAGGCAGTCAGTACGGGAGCATAGCTCTGAATGGAACAGTTGGGCTTAACGGCAATAAAGCCTCTGGTAGTGCCGAGACGCTTTTTCTGAAATTCGATCACATCAAAGTGCTCCGGATTTACCTCCGGGATTACCATGGGAACGTCCGGCGTCCAGCGATGGGCGCTGTTGTTGGAAACCACAGGTGTCTCTGTTTTGGCATAAGCCTCCTCGATGGCGCGGATCTCTTCCTTTGTCATATCCACTGCGCTGAATACGAAATCAACGCCTGCAGCTACCTTTTCTACCTCGTTTACGTTCATTACAATCAGGTTCTTTACCGCCTCCGGCATAGGAGTTGTCATCTTCCAGCGGCCTCCTACAGCCTCTTCGTAGGTCTTTCCGGCAGATCTGGGGCTGGCAGCCACTGTCACTACCTCATACCATGGATGATTTTCCAGCAGGGCAATAAATCTCTGCCCTACCATACCTGTTGCACCTAATATGCCCACTCTTAATTTTCTTTCCATGTCTCGCTCTCCTCGTCTTTCTTTTTCATAATCCTTCCGCTGATGATATGGGAAGCCTCCCCTGTAGGATTATTTCCTATCCTATACCAAAGTAAGTAAAAATGCAACCAGAAATTCGTGTTTTGCGCACATTTGTATTTCTATGGCGTACTTTTTACTTCTTTGTGCCTTTCGCATCCCGCTTAGTGATCCGCATTCCGCTCAAATTGATCTCCCTGTCTTTATAGGTAATGGCATACGGCTCATCGCCCAGCAGATAAAGCTGCTCCAGCTCTTCATTTTTGGAAAGCTTTATGCCTCTGACGCCTCTGGATGCCTTTTTGAGTACGGAAATATCCTCTAACGGGAACCGCAGAAAATATCCTCCCGTGGTCTGAAGTACCACCGTAGCGGTCTGCTCCTCCACCAGCGCCACCGATAAAACCTCATCCCCCTCCTGGAGCTTGGTAGCTGCCACCATACGGTTATTCGTTTCAAACTCTTCCCCAGGCACCTGCTTTACCATGGCAAGCTTTGTGGCAAACACAAGCTTTCTCCCTTTCAGCTCCTGAGCGCAGGTGAGAAGACAGATTTTATCCTCTCTTCCGTCATATTTGCTCAGATTTTCAATGGGTACGCCTTTATCTCTCAGCTTTCCTGAGGGGATATCCAACGCCTTGATCTGATGCAGCGTTCCCGAGGCCGTAAACAGGCAGATCTTATCCGTATTCAGGCAGCGCTTTACATATACCTGCTCCGTATCCACCGTTTCCTGATTCCGTTCGTAAGTAGACTTATCCAAAAGCTTACAATAGCCGAAACGATCCATCACAAAAACAACCTCCTGAACCGGAACTGCATTCTCCACATAAACTGCCTCTGGGCCATCCTCGATCCGCGTCCGTCTTGGAACTGCAAATTCCTTCCGGATAGCTGCCAGATCGTCCTTGATCACCCGGTTCATCACCCCACGGCTGCCCAGGATCTTTTTGTAGCTTTCAATTCGTTTTAAGGTTTCCTTATGCTCCTTTTCCAGAGCCAGAATTTCCAGACCGATCAGCTTGTACAGCCGCATTTCCAAAATAGCAGACGCCTGGCGCTCTGTAAAGTGGAGCTTCTTTGCCTCCTCCTCAAATCCCGGCATCCGGAAATGGATATTGCTCACATCACCAGATATCAGACAGGCCTTCGCATCCTTTAAGCTTTTAGAACCTCTTAAAATTGCGATAATCAGGTCAATGCAGTCACAGGCGCTTATGAGGCCCTCCTGAATTTCCTTCTTTTCCAGTTCCTTTTCCAGAAGCACATTGTATTTACGCTCCGTATTCTGATACTGGAATTCCAGAAAATTGCGAAGAATTCCCTTTAAATTCAGTGTTTCCGGACGTCCGTCTGCAATAGCCAGCATATTGACGCCAAAGGTATCCTCAAGCTTTGTCTTCTTATATAAAATATTCTTGATCCGGTCAATATCCGCATCCTTTCGCAGCTCCAGTACGATCCGGATCCCGTCCTTATTGGACTGATTGGAGATATCTACTACATCCGTAAGCTTTTTAGACTCTACCAGATCGGCTACGTCCACCAGAAACTTATTGATGCCTGCACCAATCATAGTATAGGGAATTTCCGTGATCACCAGCTTGTCCTTATCTGCCTTGCGCTTTCCAAGCTCCACCTCAAAGCGGCCTCTGAGCTTGATTTTTCCCGTTCCGCTTTCATAGATCTCCGGAAGGTCGCTCTTATTTGCGATAATGCCTCCGGTGGGGAAATCAGGCCCCGGCATATGCTCCATCAGCTCTGCCGCAGTGATTGCGGGATTGTCAATATAGGCGGTTACCGCATCAATTACCTCTCCCAGATTGTGAGGGGGAATACTGGTGCTCATGCCTACCGCAATTCCCTCAGCTCCGTTTACCAGAAGGTTCGGCACCCGGACGGGAAGAACCTCCGGCTCTTTCTCCGTTTCATCATAATTGGGAACGAAATTTACGGTCTTATCCAAATCCTTTAAATAGACCTCCTGGGCAAATTTCTCCAGCCTTGCCTCTGTGTATCGCATAGCCGCCGCACCATCGCCCTCAATAGAGCCGAAATTGCCATGGCCGTCCACCAGAGCCATGCCCTTTTTAAATTCCTGGCTCATAACTACCAGCGTATCATAGATAGAACTGTCGCCGTGGGGATGGTATTTACCCATGGTATCGCCTACGATACGGGCGGATTTCCTGTGGGGCTTGTCATAATCCAGGCGCAGCTGGCTCATATCATAGAGCACCCGGCGCTGAACGGGCTTTAAGCCGTCCCTGGCGTCGGGAATCGCTCTTGCAGTAATGACGCTCATGGAATAATTCATGTAGCTGCGCTGCATTTCCTCGCTGTATTCTGTCCGTAATATCTTTTCTGCCATTTTGTCCTCTCCTGTTATGCGTCGATCTCAGCCTCATCGGCGTGCTCATAGATAAACTGGCGGCGGGGGCCTACCTCGCTGCCCATCAGCATCTCTGTCACCTCAGAAGCCAGTCTTGCGTCCTCGATCTCAACCCGCTTTAATACCCGGCGTTCCGGATCCAGGGTCGTTTCCCAGAGCTGCTCCGCATCCATTTCACCAAGACCCTTATAGCGCTGCAGGGTAAAATCACCCTTGTGGGTTCTGCGGTAACGTTCCAGCTCCTTTTCGTCATACAGATACTGCTCCTCCCCCTTTTTGGGGATTACCTTAAACAGAGGCGGCATGGCAATATACACATGGCCGTCATAGATCAGCTCCGGCATAAACCGGTATAAAAAGGTAAGAAGCAGCGTATCAATATGGCTTCCGTCCACATCCGCATCCGTCATGAGGATAATCTTGTCATAGCGCAGCTTCGTGATATCAAAATCATTTCCATAACCCTCTGAAAAGCCGCAGCCAAAGGAATTGATCATAGTCTTGATCTCCGCATTTGCCAGCACCTTATCCATAGAAGCCTTTTCTACATTTAAAATCTTTCCGCGGATAGGCAGAATGGCCTGATACTGCCGATTTCTGGCTGTCTTTGCAGAGCCGCCGGCAGAATCTCCCTCTACGATAAAAATTTCACATTTGGAAGCGTCCCGGCTCTCGCAGTTTGCAAGCTTTCCGTTGCTGTCAAAAGAAAAACGGGATTTGGTCAGCATATTTGTCTTTGCCTTTTCCTCAGCCCTGCGGATCTTTGCAGACTTTTCCGCACAGCCGATCACTCCCTTTAAGACCTCCACATTCCGGTCAAAGTACAGCTGCAGCTCATCTCCCGCTACGGTAAATACTGCCTTGGTAGCGTCTGCGCTTGCCAGCTTTGTCTTGGTCTGTCCCTCAAAGATAGGGTCCGGATGCTTCACTGCGATCACAGCTGTCATACCGTTTCGGGTGTCCGCTCCCGTAAAGTTAGGATCTTTTTCCTTTAAAATACCAAGCTCTCTGGCATAAGAATTGATCATAGCAGTAAAACGTGTTTTAAAGCCTGCCAGATGGGTGCCGCCCTCCTGGGTGAAAATATTATTACAGAAGCCAAGGATATTCTCCTCGAAGGTATCTACAAACTGGATAGCTGCCTCAACCTCTACCCGGTCTACCTCTCCTTTAAAATAAATGGGCTCATGAACGGGAGTTTTTCCTGAATTTAATTCTTTCACATAAGAAATAATTCCCTCCGGCTCATGGTAAGTAATGGCTTCCTCTTCTCCACTCCGGTGATTCTCATAAAAAATCGTCAGATTGGGATTCAGATAGGCTGTCTCATGGAGACGGCTTTTCAGCCAGTCTGCCTTAAAGCGTGTCTTTTCAAAGATTTCTCCATCCGGAAGAAAATTGATCTGGGTGCCGCTTTCCCTGCTCTTTCCCACAACCGGAAGAAGGCCCTGCTCCAGCTCAACCACCGGACGGCCCTTCTCATAGGCATCATGATAGACCAGACCGCCCCGGCTGATCTTTACATCCATATATTCCGAAAGGGCATTTACCACAGAGGAGCCTACGCCGTGAAGACCGCCGCTGGTTTTATATGCCTCATTGTCAAACTTGCCGCCCGCATGAAGGGTGGAAAGAACGATTCTGGCTGCCGAAACGCCTTTCTGGTGCATTTCCACCGGAATCCCTCGTCCATTGTCCTTTACAGTGCAAGAACCGTCCTTTTCCAGTTTCACCCAGATCTTAGAGCAAAAGCCAGCCAGATGCTCGTCCACTGCATTATCTACAATCTCATAGATCAGATGGTTCAGTCCCTTGGTACCAACGCCACCTATGTACATACCCGGCCGCTTGCGGACGGCCTCCAGGCCCTCTAAGACGGTAATACTGTCCGCATTATATTGTTCTGTTGCCATTCTTATCCTCCATATTCATGAAGCACGCCCCTTAAAAATTAAGGAGCGCGCCGGTTTGTCTCATAGTATTAAATCATATTTGAAAGATTTTTTCAAGTTCATTGGGCCTCAAGCTTCTTTTCCAGCTCTTCTGCAAGGCGTTTCAGCTCCGGCCCCGGAGGATGCATATCAAAATCAAGGTGTGCTAAAAGCTCCCGGACGCGGTCCGGGCGGCCGCCGATCACAAGATCAAGATCCATAACAAGGCAGTCTCTTTCCTGTTTCTCTTTTTCACAGATATCCTTTTTGTACATAACATTTCCCTTCTGAAAAATTATTCTTTTATAAAAAGAATGGCCGGATCTATTCCTGATTATACCTCTGGCTGAATCCGGAAATAAAAACTTGTATTTTTAGAAAAAGTCTGCTAATATGGAACATCCGCGGCTAAAAATACAGGAGGATACGATTCAATGAAACAAACAATGAATGAAACAAAACCAAGCGGCTGGCAGAGACGGACAATCCTGTTTCTGACCAGCCAGTGCATTACCCTATTTGGTTCCACCCTGGTACAGATGGCCGTGGTCTGGTACGCCACCATGGAAACGGCAAGCGGAGCCTGGGTTGCAGCATTTACAGTGTGCTCCTATCTGCCCCAGTTTCTCATCTCCTTTTCAGGAGGCGTATGGGCGGACCGGTACAGCAGAAAACTGCTGATCGCAGGAGCAGATGCCCTTACGGCGCTGGCTACTCTGGCCATGCTGCTTGCAGTCCCGCACATCACCTCCAAACCGCTTTTTCTTGGAGGGCTTCTTTTAATGTCTGTCATCCGTTCCCTTGGAGCCGGCATACAGACCCCTGCTGTCAATGCAGTCATTCCTCAGCTGGTACCGGAGGAGCACCTGATGCGCTGCAACGGAATCAATGCAGCCATGCAGTCTGCGGTACAGTTTGCCGCTCCTGCTGCCGCCGGAGCCATCTTTGCAGTCAGCACCCTGGATACAACCCTGATGATCGATATTGTGACTGCCATTTTGGGAATCGGCCTTTTATCCTGCCTGTCCATTCCCTCCTGTAAAAGCCAGGGACAGTGTTCCTCATTTATTCAGGATATGAAGGCCGGAGTGAACTATGCCTTTTCCCACCGTACTATCGGAAGGCTTCTGATCCTATATGGGCTTTTTATCTTCCTGTGCGTTCCTGCGGGCTTCCTGGCCGGACTCTTTGTGCGCAGAAGCTTTGGGGATACCTACTGGTACCTTACCGCCGTGGAGGTGATCGGCTTTGGAGGAATGATCCTGGGCGGGATCCTGATGAGCCTTAAAAATAACGGTCAAAGCAAAACCCGCCTTTTATCATGGGGGCTTTTCAGCTTTGGAGCCTTTGCTGTTGGGATGGGACTGTCTGCTTATTTTATTCCCTATCTTATCATGATGTTTTTCTATGGAATTGCTTTGACCGTGGTGCAAACCTCCATCACCACGCTTATCCAGGAACACACAGACGTCTCCATGCAGGGCCGTGTATTCGGTCTTTTGGGAACCATGTATTCCGGCTTTCTTCCCCTGGGAATGGCCCTCTTTGGTCCCATGGCAGACGCTTTCCCCCTTTCCTGGATCATGGTCGGATCCGGCGGCGCTCTGATACTTATGGGATTATATTCTAAATTGTTATAAAATTATAAATTTTTCCAAAAATTCTCTTGCAAAAACCGTTTGGGGCTGATATAATGATTCTATCACGCAGATGTAGTTCATCGGTAGAATGTCAGCTTCCCAAGCTGAGGAGGCGGGTTCGATTCCCGTCATCTGCTCTACACCCTTGGCAGGGAGAAACCTTGTATTTATCGGAAAAAGCTGATAAATGCAAGGTTTTTTCTTGGTTTACACTTATTTTTTTGTGTGACTTTAGGAAGTATTTTTCCGTTTTTTACATTCTAAATGTATCTAAATATCACACGAGTATCACACGAATTTTAATATCGATGCAGTATCACTGAAAACCCTGAAGGCCTTCTTTCTGATCTAAATTTAATAGTGATATCTACATGACAAAATAGTTAAAGTATCACCCTCTTTGACGTATACAAGACGATTTTTTTCGTCAATTCTTCGGCTGAAAAATCCCTGTAATTCATATTGCAGAGGTTCCGGTTTTCCAATTCCCTGCATATTTCCACTCCGCTCAATGTCTTTAATTAGCTGATTGATTCTTTTTATGGTTTTTCTGTCCTGTGACTGCCAATACACATAATCAGCCCAGGCTTCATCCGTCCATGAAAGCATAGGTTAATCCTCCATCATTTCATGTATGGAGGTGCCCCCATTTCTGTATTGTTCTAAAGATTTCATCAGGTGATCATGATTCTCCTTATTGCCCAGCAAATATACGGTTTCCATTAAACTGTTATAACTATTTTCAGACATGACAACCATATTTGTCTTTTTTCGTGTCACGATCATCGTTTCAAACCCATCCGCCACACGGTCAAAACATTCTTTCATATTTTCCCTAAGCGTTGAATAATTTACAGCGAACATATCATTCACTCCTTTTTCTTTTATTATAGCGTACGATTTTTTGTACGTCAATAGTTTTAGAACGAACCGATAGTGTAACTTTACCTGGGGATTCATCTAAACAGACCTTACTCACATATCTTATTGATTGCTGGATAAAGATATAGCTTCGCTAATCTATAATTGTTCAGCCTGGCTTGTACTGCATCCACATATTTTCCATTATGTTTTTTCGTCTGCTTCTCCCAGTGTATCAGCTCTGCTGCACTCAGGATCTTTTCTTCCTCTCTCTTTTCCTCACACTTCCTCTCTTCTGACAGCAGTTGTTCCATCTTTCCTCCATTTTTCCAATATATTCTCAAAAATGAAAGCTTTTTTGCTCCTTCTTTACTCCAACCCATCGGGCGGGAACTCATCCTTGCTGATATCACATGGCTCACATGGCTTTCCGTACTGCTTCCCAGCACTCCCGCCTTT